>Ga0325404_1003549_pt1 | contig 16597 bp, 12 predicted proteins | sample PopdelMetagenome_18_FD_205664 | JGI IMG/M metagenome (GOLD analysis project Ga0325404, IMG submission 205664) | Populus deltoides microbial communities from Bellville, Georgia, United States - Xylem-Control-R1 | ecosystem: Host-associated > Plants > Phyllosphere > Stem > Wood/Secondary xylem... | reverse complement strand
TAAACTATCTTTTGGTTTCATCAGTTTTGAATAATATAATATTTCTGAAGATTATGAAATGCTGCGTATTTTTGAATAAATTGTTCTTTTGATATGTCCGTTTTGAGGCTTAGCGTAGGTGGGGTGTCCTTTCGACACCGCTACTGCGTTGCCGGTCACGAACCCGGGATTCGGGTCATGACAGATCAAGAACACATAAAATCAAAGGAATACACAGACCAAGTTCTGAAGAAATAGTCTCTCTTAATTCTGTTATCAGCCAGTTAAATCTGTAATCAGGGAAAAGTTGTGGAAAGAAAAAAAGAGCAAAACATAACTGTAAGCCAGTGGATCACTCATCAAAATCAAAAGAAGGCAATTTAATTAGAAAGGGAACACATGAGATATGCACAAAAACAATCAGGAGAATAAATTGCTGTCCAATGAGAAAAAGAAGACGTGTATTCTTCAAAACCTGTTGAATGTATCATATCCTAAAAAGAACATCCCTTCGTAGGGCTTTTACGTCAGAGGGCTAGAACATATACTGCAATTTTATCAAAATTAGTTTTTCTTTCTGAGAAAAATAATTAATTTAAGCAAAGAAATTTCAAAATTTAATGAAAAACAGGGTGTAAAAATTTATGAACTTTTAATATGTACAGGCCTAGTAGTGTTTGAGTCATGGACCAAACCAGTCCCCAGATAAGATTTTTTGAGCAAGTCTCAGGGAGAAAAAAAGAAGAAGAAAAAAGGTAATGATAAATAAAAATTAATATTTTCAAAAATTGTTTGAAGGATTATGTAATAATCATGTTTAAAAGCCTAATGACTAAACAATAATTTACTCCATAGAAATTAGATTTAAAAATATGAACATCAACCCATGTTGTTAGGTGCATGACTTGAAAAGCTTTCGGATTGAGCACTTTGTATCCCTTTGTTAGATTACTTCCAACTCATGCATCAGAACTCAGAAGGGAAGACTTCTGCATATTCCAAATCCAATGGTGATTTAGTTTTAGTTTGTTTTGGCAAAACATAATTACCAAGTTCATTTACCATTTAAGAAACAATAGCATTACTGGGTTTTATAGGAGAGAGTTCCTTTTATTTACTGGATGAAATGATCCAGATTTCTTAAGACTCATGATAGTATTTTCCTATCACCAGCTCTGCTGTCTTTTTCTGCAAAAGAAAGTATCAAACTATCAGTAATTGATTCACAATTAACCAATTTACTTTGCTGTTTGCTATCTGTAAGTGTTTGTTTGAGTAACAGAGAGGTTGATACTTCTGCTTCTACCAAATGATATCGTGGGATTTGAGGAAAGAGCTGACGAGGACTGTTCCTCAAAACATTTTTATTCTCTTAAGCTGTTTTTCTACGCTTCTTAATGCTTGAAAAATGCACTGCAATAACTACAATAGATTCGTCAAAACCATCATGTTCATCTATCCAAGGTAGCTCTGACTTTCAGTTATGTAACATCAGTCAAATTAACAATTTGACTCCAGAAGGCTTCTCGATTTTCCGGTCCCTGCCTGTGACATCTTCATTATTGCCTCTAGCCCATATAGCTAATTATTTCCATCTATGCCTTAATGAAATGAACAATATAATCTAATGCCATAAGTTGATCAAAATATCAAGCTGCTAATGGAAAAAATGAGATGGCCAGTGGACGCCTTTACTTTAAGTGATGGAAGAAGTTCTGAAGCTGATGCTGTCTATCAAAATCATTTACATTATTACTCAATCTAAAGGATAAATTCAGTGCGGCTACCAAAACGTTAGAGAGCAACTATTTCTGTTTGACTGTGGACGTTGTCCAGAAGAATTCATTTTACATTCAAGTTTTAAATGTTTGGGATATTTTACTGTATGTGCTTGTGTTAGTAAGATGTGCGTCATCTGAAAAGACTGGTAGTTTTATATACTAACTGTGACCTGAAACCGATGGAAGATCAAATGGAATTGCTGGAAGTGAAGCCATCAGATTAGTGCTAAGTTGCTGATTCTCGATGACTGAAGCGGTAAGGTTTTTTAAGCGGTAAGGTTTTTTTTTTCCCCATCAAGAACCAGATTACATTTATAGTGCAGCTTTCAGGCTCTACACCTATCAGGATGTTGCAATATGAAGGTAGCAGCAGCAAACTTTTGGCAGCCTACATATGATTGCCTCTAATGGAAGTTTCTTAATTTGATTTTAGTTTGTTTAGAAGGACGAATTTATATGTTAGGCATACTTATTAAAATGATCACGCACAATATTTTAAGTAAGATAAGATAAATAAAATAAAGAGGCAAGCCATTATTTAGATCATTCAGTAGCATTAGAACAACCAAATATTTATCAATTCATTAATGACAAATTATCACACACAGCAAGCCAAGGAAATTAAGGCAGGGGGAATTACACAAAGCAGACAATTCGAGCCTTCAGCTGATCTTTGCAAGTGACTAACTGTTGTAGACGATCTTAGCCGACAGGACCCTCGCAGCAGGAAACCAAACCAAAGATCAACAACGAGGGAGCAAATTCCATGACTAGCAAATGAATTGATTGGCAACCATTATGAACAAATGAAAAGCCAAGTAGATCACCAGCAGGAACTACGAGAAAAGCACACAGAACGAAAATTAATCTCCAGCAAAAACTCTTCATCTTTATTTGAAGAAACTAGATTGTCAGCAACAACACCGAACAAATTGAAGTCCCTGAATAACTGTCAGCAGAAACACCAATGAAAGCTGAAAAAATTAGACAAACATAGAATTTAATAATGATGTATTTAGTTCAAAGAAATTTAAATTGCTGAATGAATTAGTTAACATTGCATTTTATCATATCACATACCTCGTCTTGTTCTTTTGCTGATGGAGTTCCACTTGAACCTGCCCCTCCAAAACACAAGAGGTTTTGTCAAATAAACATTGCATTTTCTTTTCGGGGAAAAGACTTTAAAAGGAAAAAAAAGGAATTGAAGAATGGATAAAAATGTGAAACTAAATATGATAGATTTAAATACTCATAACCCGTACCTAATCAGATATTTCTTCACCACTGCCATCATCGTCAACCTTTGATTTTAGGGATATGTTTGATCTTGGGCCAATCTTCTTCAGTTCCCATTCGGCACCTTTTGCTCAAACTGTGACAACGAGTGATCTCAAGATTCTGAAGTTTCTTTAAATTGCCGGTGCACTCTGGCATTTCTCCAATGTTTGGACAGTCTCTGATAATAAATGTTTGTAAAGATTCTGCAGATCTTTAAAGAAGTTGTTCTGGTAAAGCAAGAGTCCATGCAAATATTACAATACGAAGGGAAAGAGGTTGAATTTTTTCCTTTTTCTCTTCTTCTGTTGTTATCAGATCAAGCTTTTTACAGTCAATAATATATAATGTTTCCAGAGTAGTTAGGCATTTGATACTTCGTGGTAGAGAAATCAAGCTATCACATCCACCAATAACCAATTTTCGAAGACTTTTGAGACCTTGCATATCTTCGCACAAATTTTCTAGATTTTCATAATTAACAATGTATAAAGTCTGAAGAAATTTCAAGCACCCAATCCCACCTTCTTGCAACCGCTTCTGCTGAGTAAATAGAAATAAAAATCTAAGGCTGATCAGGTACCTCACATCTTTTGGCAGCTCTTCTAATCCTCTTGCAGTTACAGCCAGAGCTTGCAAGTTTTGCAACTTGAAAATAGATTTTGGGAGTCTTTTTATTTTTTCGTTGTTCCGAAAATCGAGATATCTCAAATGTTTCAAGGCGTCAATCCTCTCCGGAAAAGCCTCAAATCCAGGATCATCTATTAATTCCAAAGACCGCAAATGCTTAAATTCTGATGAACATTTCTCAAACTCTGTCTTGCATGTAGGCCCTACTATACTATCTGCAAAGACTATTTACCGCACATGATCTAAGTCATTTGAAAACTTGGGGAGAGTTTTATGAAAAACTGAATCAGAGTCAATAACTGTTAAATGACGGGTCGTTTTGGAAATTTGGTGGTTTTGAGAGCTTATGATTGAAAACTCATTTTGAGCCAATGATGATGCAAGATCATGCATTAAATCATGCATCTTAAAGGTAACAAAGAAAATCACATCCTTATAATCTTAAAGAGCTTATGATAGATCAACTCGCGCACATAACGCAAGCCAACTTCTTCCAACTTCTCATTTGGATTTGATGATTGAAGAATGAGCCCTTGTGCCATCCAAAATTGCACCAATCCGAGATCTGTGAAATCATAATCTTTTGGAAAAACCGAACAATAAAGAAAGCATCTTTTCAAGTGAGTCGGCAGTCTTTGATAGCTTATTTTCAAGGCAGGTAAAATACCATCTCCCTCTTCTTATGATTGAAAACTCATTTTGAGCCAATGATGATGATTAAACCATGCATTTTAAAGGTAACTCCATAATTCGCATCCTCATAATCTTGGAAGAAACAGCTTGAGATACTCGCAAGCCAACATCTTCCAAGCTGTCATTTGGACTTTGATAGAATGAGTTCATGTCTCATGGATTGCTAGTGTTGTTTTTTAAAATATATTAGAATAATATTTTTTTATTTTAAAAAATAATTTTTATATCAATATATCAAATAAAACAAAAATAAATTAATGTTAAACAGAACAAATAAATTTTAATAAAACATTTTTTGAAACGCAATTCAAACAACATCCTAGAAGTAGTAATTTTTTGAAAAAATGGAACAACAAAGAAAGCATCTTCCCAAGACCTTGCATATCTTCGCACAAATTTTATAGATTTTTACACTCATTGATGAGTAAAGTTCGAAGAAATTTCAAGCAACAATCCCACCTTCTGGCAACCGCTTATCATTAGTTACTAGAAATTAACTATAACTAAAAGGTATAAAAAGAGATAAGTGACTTACTGTAGATTGTGATTATGAGTGTTTTTATTATAAATTACATTGTTTGGTACTCTCTAAAGTAAATTACTATAGATTATAAGTGTTTTCACAGTAAATTATATAGTTTGATGAAAAAACTAATTAAAGAGATCGGTGAATTATTATAGACTATGAGTGATTTTATTGTTTGGTGGAACATGGTAAGGCTGCAGACCCAGGTGTCTGGCTGCAAACCCACTCGCCTGTGTCTAAAGAACCCCGTGCTAGGTGTGAACCTACTCACCTGAGCCTTTTTCGACCAGCTCGCTTGGGCCTCTTTTGACCCGCGCTAGGGCCTAAGTCTGCAAACCTCGCAGAGAAAAATATCAAATTTAAAAAAAATATAATAACAATTATTATTATTGTTGTTGTTGTTATCGTTAATAATTTAAAAAAAAACTATAAAAAATTGGGCTATACAAGTTTAATATTATTATTACTATGATAAATATTATTATTATTATTATTATTATTATTATTATTATTATTATTATTATTTAAAGTATTAATATTAAAAATATTATTATTTTTATTATAAATACTATTATTTTTATTATTAATAATATTAAAAATACTATTACTTGTATTATAAATATCATTATTTTGATTATAATAATTAATAAATTTGAAAAAATAATATATTTGATTTGAAGGGTAAACTTAAGAATTATTATTATTATTATTATTATTATTATTATTATTATTATTATTATTATTAAATTGAAAAAAAAACAATTATCATTACAGTCGAAGAAAAACCATATTTGTTTTTATAGATTAAAAAATATAAGAACTTGGACAAACAAGTTAAATATTATTATTGATATTATAAAAATTATTAAATTCATTAATATTATTAAATTTACAATAAATATTATTGCTATCAAAAAAACATAAATTTGATTTTAAGGGTAAAATTAATTGTTGTTGTTATTGTTGTTATTAACTTGGGTTTGACATCCCCTTTTAGACCCAAGAAACTTAAAACTGAAAAATAGACTTGATCCAAGTTACTTGAGAGTGGCAGGAGCACAAACCCAAGTTGTGCCCTGCCTGGTCCAAGACACTTGGGTCAGGTGTTCGGACCCAAGGCAAATTGGTCTAGCATCCTAACCCCAGTCTAATTGGTCCGGTGTTGCATTCAGGCTCAGGGCTCTTGAATTTGGCATTTAAAATAGCTCCAAAGCTCTTGAACCTGATGTTACAGCCATACACTTAAACTTGGGTAAGTTTATTATTATTATTATTATTAAAAATATTATTATTTCTCTTAGAAATATTGTTATTTTATTGTAATTAATATTGTTATTATTATTAGTTGTATTATAAATTTTATTATAATTAATATTATTGTTTGTATTATAAATATTTTTACTTTTATTTTTATTTTTATTTTTATTATTACTAATATTAAAAATATTATTATTTGTCTTAGGAATATTGTTATTTTTATTATAATTAATATTAAAAATATTACTATTTGTATGATAAATTTTATTATTTTTATTATAATTAATATTATTAATATCATAATTAAGAAATTTTAAAAATATATCATTAATTTTGAAAAACAACCATAGATTTGATTTGAATGGTAAAATTATTATTATTATTATTATTATTATTATTATTATTATTATTATTAAAATTGAAGAAACATATTACTACTATCGAAGAAAAATAATAAGTTTTATTTGAAGGGGTTAAAAGCTATAAAAACTTAGGTCGGACAAGTTTAATATTATTATTAATATAATAAATATTACTGAATTTGAAATAAATCTTATTACTATTGAAAAACATATAGATTTGATTTGAAGGTTAAAATCAATTATTATTATTATTATTATTATTAACTTGGGGTTGGAAAGGTGCGTCTGACCCAAGTTACTTGGGTAGGGCAAAGGCGCAGGCCTAAGTTGTTAGGGCCAAACCCGAGCGCATGGTTGCAGGCCCAGGCCGCAGACACCTGGCGTTGGGGTTGTCATACGTTGACATTAGGTTAGACCTACACGCTTGGCTGCAGACCTAGGTGAGGGGGTTGGTAGGCTTGCACGCCCGGGTTTGCAAACCTGTGCGTAGGGATCTGCACACCTGCTAGCCTGGGTCTGCAGCCAGGTGAGCGGGTTGCAGAACCACGTGCCTGAGGTCTAAAAAGTTGTGCTCTAGGTGCAGACCCACACGTCATGATCCTTTCAGACTCGTGCTTGGGGTCTGCAGACCCCCCAGGGGTGGCAGACCAGTGCGGTTGGGTTTGTAAACCCTGCAAAGTAGAAGAATGAAACAAAATATATAATATCAATTATTATTATTGTTGTTGTTAATAACTTTTTTTTAGAAAAAACTATTACTATAAAAAATTAGGCCATACATGTTAAATATTATTATTAATATGATAAATATTATTATTTGTATTCTAAATCTTATTATTCTTATTATAATTAAAAGTATTAATATTAAAAATATTATTATTTGTGATATAAGTATTATGATTTTTATTATAATTAATATTAATAATGTTAAAAATACCATTATTTTTATTATAATTAATATTATTCATATAATAATTAATAAATTTGTAGAAAATATTATTAATATTGAAAAATAATAATAGATTTTATTTAAAGGATAAAATTAAGAATTATTATTATTATTATTATTATCATTATTATCATTATTAGTAAATTTGTTTAAAAATTTATTATTACCATCCAAAGAAAACCATAATTTTTTTTTTAAGATTGAAAATATAAAAACTTGGATAAACAAGTTAAATATTATTATAAATATTATTAAATTCATTAATATTATTAAAATTAAAATAAATATTATTACTATAAAAAAAGCATAGATTTGATTTTAAGAGAAAAATCAATTATTGTTGTTATTATTAAACTTGAATTAGATATCCTTTTCTAGGCTCAAAAAAATTAGGGTTGAAAAGAAATGTCTCATCTAAATTATTTGGGTGTAGCACGAGCACAAACCCAAAGCACTTTGATCCCCTCTCCAAGGCTTTGGGCTTTAAGTTTTGGTATTCAAATCTAAAATTGTTGGGTTCAGTTTCCAGACCTGTAGGTAATGTGTTGTTATAGACCATGAATAATGAATCCATCATCTAGATCTAATTTAATTAGGTTCTGTATTAAGATCCAAGGATAATAGGTCATCATGCTCTATTTTCTTGGATCTTGCCTTAGAATCCAAGGCTCACGAGCAGGACCAAGGCTCAGTAAAGAAAGCATCTTTTCAAGTGAGTCGGCAGTCTTCGATAGCTTATTTTCAAGGGAAAATACCATCTCCCTTCTCTTCCCACTTCTCACTATCTCACCGATTCCCACTCTGTTTCATCAGTCTTACCATGCAGTTGGTCCCCAAGTTAATCACTGCCAAAGGAATTTGGTTGCACTTTGCCACTTTTTCTTTCCCAATTCCAACCAAATTTGGATACAACTCCATTTGCCCTTTCTTTTTTAAATATATCAAATAAATATTTTAATCTAAAAGTTTAAGTTATTAGATGATATTCTAAAATATAATTTATATTATTTTTTAATATATATTTTTAAGTGAAAGTTTTTTAGGTTTGAAACTTGTACAAATACACATTACCTTGTACTTAATCTTGATCAAATAAATAAAAATAATAAGATTTAAACTCGTAACTGTTTCATCATTAAAATTCTGATATGATATTAAAAAACTATCTCAATTTAAAAATTTAAATTATTATATAAGATTTTAATTTATATTATTTTTTAAACACACTGGTAAAACAACGACAGACAGTCCTCTTGACCAAGAAGACTTGGGTTGTCTGCAGTAACAGTACCCATAATCTCAGCGACACGTCGACTACGGGTAGTTACTATAGTTTTACTTCCAGAGGCACCTGTTGATAACAAAGGCTTCAACAACATCCATTTTTGAGCATCTTTATTCCAAACATCATTCAAAAGAAGCAAGTATTTCCTACCATTCAGAATTTCTTCAAGTTTTTTTTTTTAAGTTCACCCTCATCCAAATCTGCACATCTTTCCCCAGTTGCAGATTTAATAATTTTTTGTATCACTTATTTCAAGGAAAAATCATCTGAAACACATACCTCCATTTTTAGTTCAAAATGATGAGTGTTTACAATCTCATCATCATACACCGATTTGGCGAGAGATGTCTTCCCCAAGCCTCCCATTCCTACTATCGGAAGGACAAGGGGATGCGCATCACCAACCTTAAAAGGTGCCACTGAAAGGTTGATGATGCGTTCTTTGTCTTCACCTCTTCCGATAAGACCAGAAAAGGTCTCAAAGGATAGGTTCATCTGTGTTTCCTCATGCAAGACATGACTATGATCAAGAGATGAAATCTCAGCTAGTCTTTCTATGATGCTCTTTATCTTATGACCCATTCTTAAACGGAATGCAATCTTATTAGAGCTTGAAAAGAAGCGCCTTACCTTTCTGCTGGTGCTCCCTGTTGTTTGCACCACCTGCCTTCGCAAAGTTTCGCACTCGATTTCGTCCAGCACGTCCTCGGCATCATACAAGACTTCTCTGAGCATATGGAGCCAGAGCCGAATCCTGTCATTCTTTGATTGTTGTTTCTCAGCATCGGACAGCACCACGTTGATGGCTTTCAATCTCTCTTCAAGACGTGCAAGGTCATCTTCAAGTCCCCATGCCAAACGAATTTCTTGAACAGCAAAAGAGCCTAACTTCCCTAAAAGGGATTTTGCAATCTCGGCTGCAAAAGCTTGTGCCATTTTCTTTTTGAGTGGGGAGAAGTGTTTGATAGGAAAAAATGATTGAGATAAGAATGGAGTTACGTTTTCAGAATGGCAAATTAACCTCTTGATTTCTAGCTACGAGTATGCATGTAAAGGCAACACAAACGCCTGTAATTTTTGTTCCTGACATTCCCTTATTCTTTCATTTGTCTCTTACTTGGAACTTCCTAAGCAGTAAGCACAATAGCATAAACAACCTTCGTAGAAAAGCAAGTGATCTCTCTCTCAGAATCTGAGATGATCATGACGTTTTGAAGATGATGATGATGATGTATTGTTAATTAATTTCAATTATGTATGTATGTATAATCAAATTACAACCTCATCAATCAAAAATTAGAATTTTAAATTAAATAAAGAATTTAAGCAACATACATTTGTGATTTAACATTGAAAGGGAATGTCACGAAAACAAAAAATTCCCATCCTTGAAATTCCTGAGCCCTTCCTCCTCGAGTTAACACTTACAACCATTTTTAAATGCTAACCTCTCTTAAATTCCCTCGTCCTAAAAAATCATCAAAAACATTCCTTCAAGTCCAATATTCTTTGAATGACAAAAACAGATATGAAAGATGGGTCCTTAATATCATTAAAAATAATAAAGAAATGGGTTAAATAAAAGTAGGTCATAACATTTACAATAATTGAGATTTTCTTTTTTGTATCTTTTTTGTATTCAATATTAAGTATCCTTGAGATAGATTATGTATCCATTGAATTGAAGTATCCATTGAATTGAATTAAGTACTTAAGGTTTTCGCTGAAAAGTACTTTTTAAAGTGGTTTTTATGAAAAAACATTTCTAAAAACTAGATTATTTTTTAATGTTTGACGGTGACGTAAAAAATAAATTGAAAAATAATTTTTAGTATTTGATTATGTAATGAAAAATAAATTTAAAAAATATTTATTGATTTTTTTTTCAAGTTTATCTAATATATATAGAAAGTGTAATGGTGAAAAAAAAAAGAATATCATATATTTATATATTTTTTATTTTATAGAATAAAAATATGTATATATATAATATAAATATTTTAAATATGATATTATAGACATATAGCCTTATTAAATATTTTTTATTAAAATATATTAATATTGTTTCTATTTTAAAACCTTGTCAAATATTTTTTTTAAGTCTATTAATATGTTTAGTTTAGTTGTATAATGAAAAATAAGTTGAAAATTATTTTTCGGTCTTTGACACATCAAATAAAATAAGTTGAAAAATAATAAATTTTTAGTTATTAACTATTTTTAAATAATAAAATTTTTATTTTTATCAAATATTTTTTGGCGCTTGGAGAACAATAATTGAAAATAAATTTTCTTTCTATGATATCCTAATTTTATAACATAATTTAAATGATTTAAATGTATGATTACTAAATAATATATAACATGTTTTGTATTCAATTATGTTTTCTATCTGTATTATCTAAATTAAAATATTATATGCACTGATATATTAAATTAATATACTTTTATATTATATATTAGTATATCCTTATATATTATTTCCTATATAAATATAATAGTGATTTATTATTTTTTAATAATATTATATTTTAAAGTGTTATATATATAAGATATTATATCACTTTAGTTCTTATGTACTTTATGAAATGTGTTTTTTCAAATTTTTAAGTTATAAAACACTTTTTTTCCATCTAAAATTTATGTTTTTCTTTTTTTTTTCTTTTATCAGAAAGTGAATTTTGTTAACCAGTTTTTCAAAATATAATCAAACATAAAAAAAATCATAAAAATACTTTTTTAATTAAACACTTTGTAGTAAACAAATAAATCATAAGTTATCTCAAAGATACATTCCTAGTATTTATTTAATGCATTTTTTGTGTGGTATCTCACATATATTTAATGCATTGAAATAAATTTAATAATTTTTTTTATTGAAACTAAAGAAATTAAGTCATTTTTAAGTGATGTTAAGAATATTTTTTAATAACCATAATCTATCTCTGAGATACTCTTTAACATTAAATAAAAAAAATATCAATTATTTTATGTTATTACTTATTTTCATTTAACTCATTCCTTTATTATTTAATTTTTAGTCATAAAATCTCTACAATCCAGATTCTTCGATCAAAGAAAATACATTTTGGACCTGTCATTGCGTTGATCACGACAAAACAGCACATGAACTAGCCATGCTTTTATATATATATATGTATATAAAACAATAACAAAAACATCATTTCCCTCCGAAATTATCATCACTTCTATAAAACTCACGAACTCCACAAAAAAAAAAAGAAAAAAAAAGCATAGAACTACGAAAGAACTTAAGCTCAAGCTTAATTTTCAGCTTAAAAAATGGGCAAGATTGTTTTGCTGTTATGTGGTGATTACATGGAAGATCATGAGGTGGGCTGCTTCTGTTTTTATCTATATTGAAGTGTTTCTTGAATCTTGGATTGATGAAGAATTGTGGGTTCTTCTTGTTTTTTGTAGGCTATGGTTCCATTTCAAGCTTTGCAGGCTTATGGGATTGCTGTTGATGCTGCTTGTCCTGGCAAGAAAGCTGGGGATATTTGCCGCACTGCAATTCATGATTCTGCTGGTTATCAGGTGCTCTTTCCCTCGTTATATACACTTAATCATCATATTGGATTCCTTTTTTTGTGGCTGTTTTTGAAAAAGCTTATTAATTTGTTGATCTTACTTAGTTCAGTTATCGAAGCTTTAGTTTTAGCATTTTTTTTCAATAATTGGTGAAAATAAGAAAGTTTTTTTTTCCTTTTTATGGATTTGTAAAGTTAATTTGAACTTATTCAAAATATGTATTTGTTTTTCTCTATATATATTGCTTACCTCACACTTTACTTAAATTAATGTGCAGATTATTGGGTTTTATCATTGTTGTCTGTCTTCTTTGAGTAGTTTAGTGGATAAAATCTAATACTTTGAGACTAATCTTCACATATTTGGTATTAAAATTTTAATTTTTGATTAATTAATAAGGTAATAAAAGACATTTTCTTAATGTAATAATAATTTTGTGATAACTGAAATGAATGCCTGTAGTGGCCGTGGTGATCTTAGTGATGATGGTGGTTGCGGTTGTGGTGGCAGTGTAGTAGTGATAATATTAATAAGATAATTTCTTTGATGGGTTGTGCTGAGTGCTAATTTTGATAATTGCATGGTTGTGGTGATGATCATTTTACAAGCATTATGTGTTCATCAAGATCCTTTTTTATGATAATTTGTGTTGTTTTTCTAATAAGCTGTTGGTGGATGTAGCTCTACTGATTGATTAAAGTACAAGCATAATATATCAATTTCATAAACTTAGTTCTGATAGGTGTTTTTTGAAATTTTATTGATTTTAGACTTATACTGAGAGTCGTGGTCATAATTTTACTCTCAATGCAACATTCGATGAAGTTGATTTTGGCAAATATGATGGGCTGGTGATACCTGGAGGACGGGCTCCAGAATATCTTGCCATGAACGAATCTGTGTTAGATTGTGTCAGGAAATTTTCTGACTCAGGAAAGCCAATTGCCTCTGTTTGCCATGGACAATTGATCTTGGCAGCTGCAAATTCAGTAAAAGGTCGGAAATGCACTGCATATCCTGCTGTGAAACCTGTGCTCATTGATGCTGGCGCTCATTGGGTTGAACCTGAAACCATGAAAGCTTGTGTTGCTGATGGCAATATCATCACTGGAGCTACATATGAGGGGCATCCTGAGTTCATCCAACTATTTGTGAGGGCACTGGGGGGCAAGATAACTGGTTCAGATAAGAAAATTTTGTTTCTCTGTGGGGTAAGTTCTAATTATTTGTTTTTAGTTCTTAATTTTTTTTTGCCATTGACCGAGGTCATGCTTATGAAACATGTGTTGTCTCATAGTTGCTAAGAATCCTTGCTTCTTTTGTTCTTGCTTGCAGGATTTCATGGAAGATTACGAGGTAACTGTTCCTTTTCAGTCTCTTGAAGCTCTTGGGTGCCATGTTGATGCAGTTTGCCCCAAGAAGAAGGCTGGGGACACCTGCCCAACTGCAGTCCATGATTTTGAAGGTGACCAAACTTACAGTGAGAAGCCTGGTCATAGTTTCACTCTAACAGCTAGCTTTGAAGGTTTGGATGCCTCAAATTATGATGCTCTTGTCATTCCTGGAGGCCGGGCTCCAGAATACTTGGCACTGGATGAGACAGTGATTGCTTTGGTGAAAGAATTCATGCACTCTAAGAAGCCTGTTGCATCTATCTGCCATGGGCAGCAGATCTTAGCTGCTGCCAGAGTTCTTAAGGTAGTTTCCTGTTGTCTTGCGAGGAATGTGGTGTATTTTCTTCACAAATGCAACTAATTTATTGTTGTGTGCACATGTTTTTGTTTGTTAGAAAAACTACCATCATTGAACTTTCAAGGAGATATGGAAATGCTTAAACATTAATTTTACCATGCATCTTTTAACATTGAAAATTATACTCCTTTTAAAATTATAAGCCATGAGAAGTCTTTCCCTGTTCAAACTTTAACTTGGACTAGGTGCCTTTTTTTATTAGATTTAGCTCTGTAGAATTTCGTATGCAACTTCTCATGGCTTATATCTTCACATGTGAAATTCAAACTCTTTGATCATCATATTTAAAGTTCCATGAGAATTGTTTTCAAGGGCCCTTTTATCTTCTATATTTGGAACGTACTTCCCTTGATCATAGAATTACAAATAATATGCTATTTCATGTGTCAGGCTGTATAATTGCTAATACGAATCATCTTTGCAGGGAAGAAAATGTACCGCATATCCTGCAGTGAAGCTGAATGTTGTCTTGGGAGGGGCAACATGGCTAGAACCTGATCCAATAGATCGCTGCTACACTGATGAAAACTTGGTTACAGGTGCTGCTTGGCCAGGGCACCCTCAGTTCATCTCTCAGTTGATGGCCTTACTTGGCATCCGAGTGTCATTTTAGCTATTTTCATGTAACTAGTATGCTTGTTATATCAAATAACATGGGGATGTATGCGTTTTCCATGTTTGGGTCTAGGAATCCATCTTGTATCACATGAATCCTTGTCCCTTTTATGCGGTTTGCCTGTGCCGAAAATAGACTTATATACCATGCAAATAAGTGACTTTCTGGATTGTTGGTTGTGGGAAATGAGTGATGACCTATCCATAGGGTGCTGTGAATGTATCATGTGGCCTGATTATAAAGGATGTGGAATTTTGCTTGCACTTGCAATTCTAACTCATTATTTTGAATTTGATTTTGAACACGGAATGGTGAAGATATGTTGGTTATTTTATTGGCAGGGGATTTTCCTTATAATATGAATAATCGTAGACACAAAGAACGGGTCATTTCATGAATGATGTGGAAAAAAGTGGATGAAATCACTTCAAAGATCATGCTGATCGCGATAACAAGTTGGTGAGTTAGTCTCAATGCGATCTAGTCCAACAATAACAAAGCTCACATTTAATATTTTTATTGGTTGCCATGTGCATTGATCCAACAATAACGAAGAGAGTTACAGTACGTTTTTAGTCAACGATAACGAAGAGAGTTAAAGAACAATTCCGTTTCTCTTGCACTTGCAGTCTTTATAAAAGCACGAAACTCCACTTGAGAGATGATAGCAATAAACAAAGCTAAAGCTTAAGTCTTATTTTTTAGCATCAGCAATGGCTAATTGCAAGCCACAGAAGAAAGTTTTATTGTTATGTGGGGATTTCATGGAAGATTATGAGGTGGGTTGCTTTCATTTTTATCTTTCTCGTTTTGGAGTTGTTTTCCCCATTGAAGTCTTTAAATGATTGGGTTTTTTATGTTTTGCAGGCTATGGTTCCATTTCAAGCCTTGCAGGCTTATGGAATAGCAGTTGATGCTGTCTGTCCTGGCAAGAAAGCTGGTGATTGTTGCCGCACTGCAATTCAAGACTCTGGTGCCTATCATGGCTATCAGGTCCCCTCTCTCTCATTTTATGTTAATCTCTTACAATATCCATTTCTTAATGAAAATATTATTTGTTTGGATATAAAATGTATCCAAATTTAGTTACTTGCAACTCCGACTTGGTTCTGTTTAATTGTTTGTCTTCTGATATGGATGCTGGAGTAGTGGTAGTGGCAACGGTGGCAATCTGACATGCAAATGTCAACCCTTCTTTCATAAGTGACATATTTATCACATTAAAATGAATCCCTGATATTTGGGGTTTACCTGTTCGCTTGATTGCCAAAGTCTTTTAACGTACAGTCGAGATATTCTTAAACTAGGACTTTAGAGAAAAACATGCATGTTAAAAAGATGCACGAAGAATATTACAAATTCTTATTAGTCCATACAACACCTAATGGTTCTTATGCCATGCAATACCTATTTGATCTTGATGGCGATAGTGGTTGTGGTGGGAATGATAGTGATAATGATTTTGTAATGGGTTGTGCCCAATGTTAAAGATACAATAGTTATCATGATGATGTGTAAACTGAGCTCCCTTTTTGATGTGTTCTGTTGGCAAATATAGCACAGCCACTTGTTCCCTTAACTCTGATATGTGTTTTTGGAACTTCACTTGCTGTAGACTTTTACAGAGAAGCGTGGACACAACTTTAGTCTCAATGCGAACTTCGATGAAGTTGATTTTAGTAAATATGATGGGCTGCTTCTACCAGGTGGAAGGGCTCCAGAATATCTTGCCATAAATGAATCCGTTTTAGATTGTGTGAGGAAGTTTTCCGACTCAGGAAAGCCGATTGGCTCTATTTGTCATGGACAATTGATCTTGGCAGCTGCTGGCTCAGTAAAAGGTCGGAAGTGCACTGCACTCCATGCTCTGGGACCTGTGCTCATCGATGCTGGTGCTCATTGGATTGAACCCAAAACCAGGATGGATTGCGTAGCTG
>Ga0325404_1003547_pt1 | contig 16600 bp, 3 predicted proteins | sample PopdelMetagenome_18_FD_205664 | JGI IMG/M metagenome (GOLD analysis project Ga0325404, IMG submission 205664) | Populus deltoides microbial communities from Bellville, Georgia, United States - Xylem-Control-R1 | ecosystem: Host-associated > Plants > Phyllosphere > Stem > Wood/Secondary xylem... | reverse complement strand
ACTTATCTAACCTAGCTATACAAGGAAAATAGGGTTTATGGTATTTAATGGAAGATTATTTTGCTTGTTTTGGGTAATTTCCTTGTTAGAAAAAAGAAAATAAAAAAGATAACTATAAAGAGAATTAATATATGTTATTCTCTTACCATGAATTGCAATGATCATTTTATATAAGGAAGCCAAAGGGTAGTAGAATAAGGGATCTAATTCAGCAATTAAAACAAGTTTTTCTAGCTAATTTGGGACAACAAGGGGAGGCTACAACTATCCTCGGGCTTTTAGGATGTTAAATCCGACCATAAGGATTTTTAGGCAAGAAAAGAAATTGTTTTGGGCTATTTAATCCTGTTTCATGAAAAATTATATTTATTATTTGGGTGTTGTGTTATTTTCATTATTTTTGACATGTTTTAATTTCGACTTTTACTTTAATTTGGGTTCATGAAAGCCTATTAGTCAATGTTTAGGGTTTATTAAGTGTTTTGAGCTTTAGTTTTTGTTGGTCTTCGTTTCGGTCTTTAGGTATATGATCTATTAGGGTTGTATTTTTTTAGTCTATTTAAGTTGTTTATTGTTGTCAAATTTAAGGCATCCATGGATTATTGAATAAAATTGGTATTTTACTTGGAGCAACATGTTTTTCTCTTTGTTTAAACAAAAAACAATCAAACTTATAAAAATACAATTGGCTTTGTGGTGTTCTTTCTTATACTTCTCATTTTCAGTTTGCTAATCATTGGATAGAGTTTTAAATTATAATAGTGTTGGTGCCTCAGTTGAAAGTAATTATTTCATCATACTCTTTTATCAAATTTGATTTTTTACTTTCTATAATTATGTCAATCTTGGTTATAGGTTTTTTGATCTTTATATCTATGAGATTCGCATCGGTTGGTATAAGAGCTAGCCTTTAAAAATCAAGGTATATCCTATATTTCTTTATGATTTGTTTGGATTCCACACTAATTCTTTTAGTTTATCTTCTTATTTGCTTTAGCTAAAGTTTCTTGGTGTCAAGCGCTTATAATTTGGGTTTTTCTTTCTTTCTACTGTCTAGTTTGAATTATTGGTTCTTTGATTTAAAAAAAAAAAGCAAGGTCATTTATTTTTTTTCAATTTATCTTTTTAGAGTTAAAAAAAAAAAAACAATTAGATTGCAATTCAATAGGGGCCGATTCATTCAGATAACAAAGTAAATTGAAGTTTTCATGTTTTGGTCTCATTAAAATTAGTTGGGTACCTATAGTTTTAAATTTGAAGTTTTAGGTCAAAATTCCTATTCCACAATATTTTTATATAATATCTTTCTTGTCTTCCATTTCTTTTTTCTTATTTGTGTCCTGTATCCACCAAGAGAGAGGGAACAAATAAAGGTTCTTGCTCAAGAACGCAGATACTTATCTTGTATGTTTGGGGTTTTGAGGCAAGAATTTGATAAGTTAAAAGAACAAGTCTATGAATGGCAAGCTTTAAAGAGAGAAAAGCAACAATACTGAAAGGATAAAAGATGAAAGAGACTATTACTTTTATACAAAGTTGTTGAAGGCGAGTGTTGGCATGAAAAGAGCTATGAAGGCTTAGAAAAAGGCCTCTGAAACATCCATGATACCTAGTAGTGATTCAAGGATGAATCATTTTGAAGAGAGAGAGAGAATGATACAAATCAAGAAAATGTTGAATAAGGAAATTTAGATTCCAGTGTAATTGTGCCTACCATCTAGTTTTATTTTATTAAACATAACTCTCAATCTGACTTGGATCAGATTAAAATCTTACTAGAAGTTTTCAGAGGTATTGTTTTTATTGGGTTAAATTTCAAGTCAACCAAAATTCAAGAAGGCATTGCAATACATGTCAGAAGGTCATGTATGAATTTTATTATTTGTTGTCTTTTGAATTGTGAATTTCTTATTTAAAAATGATTTTTTTCTTAATGATACAAAGATATTCAACAAATTATTTTTGGAAATTTTCTAGTTCTACAATGATCTTGAATGAATAACAACATAGATTTAAAGTGTGGAAATGATTCTTGTAATGTTCCAAAATAATTTTCTTAAAAAGATTCTTTATCTATCTTAACTACACGAAGAAATTAGGGCTAGTGGTGTTTAATGGCATGATAATTTTGGGAAATTTTCTTGTTAAAAAAAAAATTCTTATGGATTCCTTTTAGCAATCCATAAAAGGAATTAATATGTGTCATTTTCTTTCTATGAATTGTAAGGATTTTGTGCTACATAAGGAAACTAAAAGGGTGTCAGAACATGGATCTAATTCAATAATTAAAGCAAGAGTTTTCTTAGCTAATTTGGAACATCAGGGGTGGCTACAACTATCTTAGGCCTCCTAGGATGCTAAATTTGACATAAAGGATTCTAAGCATGGAATGCAATTATTTTGGGCTATTTAAAAATTATTTCATAAAGAACTATATTTATTATTTGGGTTTTAGGTTATTTTCATAATTTTGAACTTGTTTTAGTTTTAATTTGGACTTTACTTAATTTGGGTTCATGAGAGACCATTAGTCATTGTTTAGGATTTATTAAGTATTTTGGGCTTTAGTTTTTGTTGGGATTTTTTTGGGCCTTGGGTCAATAATACATAAGGTTTATTAGGGTTGTTTGTTGAGTCTACTTAAATTATTTATTGCTGTCAAATTTGAGACAGTCATGGATTATTGAATAAAATTTGTGTTTTGCTTAGAGCAACACATTTTTATCTTTGTTTAAACAACGAACAATTGAACTTATCAAAATATAATTGATTTTGCGGTGTTCTTCCTTAAATTTCTCATTCTTGATTAGCTAATCCTTGGGTAGTGGTTCACATTCCAATAATGTTGGTGTCTTAGTTCAAGGAAATAGTTTTGTCATAATTTTCTATGAAATCTAAGTTTGGGCTTTCCAGGATTGGGTTAATCTTCCTTATGGGTTTTTAGATCTTTATATCCATGAGGTTTGTATCAATTCTTTTTTAAATAAATAATTACAATGTTTCAAAAATCATTCAATTATATCATTTTTAAGTGAAATTATAAATATGAAAGTGCCACCTAGTTTCTTCACTTTTTCACTTTATTCTCTATGTTTTGATATTTCCAATCTTAACAAATTATACTTAATTGCCATCAATTTTTCCAATAAAAGCTCAAATAAAAAAGAAAAAAGTTTGATAACTAAAATAAATAAAAAATTACTACTAAAATCCACAATGATTTATGAGTGTGTACACAATATTTATTTTTACATGAAACCTCTATCTCTTTTAGTTTTTCTTTTGTGATGAAATGTAATAAACAATTTTCAATACTAGCTACAAGACCTAGAGACAGTAGGGTTAGGAGTCCAAACAACATCCTTCATAGTTTTCTTAAAAACAAGTTTCTTATTCTTAATTTCCTTTAAACCTTAAAATACAAGAATCTGAAATTTTGAACCTATAATACCCTTTAGAGCACCAAGACCTAATTGTTCCCTTTAAAGCTTGAGTAACTCCAGTTAATGAGATGCGTATTGACTAGACAACAAAGCTTTTGCCTAATTTTGATACCGATTACATGGTCACATGTCCTTACCAATACAAAATATATTAAAAGATCTGGAAAAGTGAAATCTGTGTTTTGTAGTGTTCCTCCTGATCCAAATACATTTTTCATTAGACTAGTAATATGGACAGTGCAATTTGTTTCATTTTGATCATCAATTTTTATTTTATTTTGTAATTTCTCTTTCTTAAGTTACATCAACATAAAACTGTATTGAGATTTCTTTTAATTTGTATTATCTTGCATATATGAAGTTAATGGATCAATGTTTTTTTTTTTTGTTTTTACCTGGATCTTCTTTTCTAAAGAATGACTAAAGATAGAGTGATAACCCTATGTCTCTAGCCTAGTCAAGCATTGAGTCCAGACATATGTGGGTCTGGCGAGTTGCCAGACCCATCATCCCTGATGAGATGGTTAAAGATATTTTACTCATACGTGTTAGAGATTTTTTACTCTAACGAGTCAGAAATATTTTACTTACACTTTGGCCCCTTCTTTTTAGAAAGAGACAAGCCACATGGGCTTTAAAAAAGACCATGAAAATCCTTTAAGGAAAGATTGTATGGCATATCTATTCTTAAAATTCTTTTCTAAAATATGATTGTATTTTCTCTCAATCGATGCTTATTTATACATTAGAGAGTCCTTAAATTCATCAAAGGAAGACATTAGCCACTGATCTTTTTGGTTAGGAAGAATCGATCATATTTTCAAAAGAAAGAGATTAAACAATTATTCAGGACATAAGCCTTGGCCTATAATCTTAAAAGGAAGTTCTGAAGCTCATCAGTGGTATCGTCTGTAGGGATTGATCGCAAGGCCATCATTTGTTTTTTCAAGATTCGGGTTATTGAAACCTCTAATCAACATCAAAGGTATATTATAAAAGCACTATTGGAACGAGATGTGTCTTGACTTTTCTTATGGTTATTGGCATATTTGCTTCATTGGTGTATCGACAATTCTTCATTACATAGGAAAGTCTATGCAATAATTTTATCACTCTAAGTCAGAGTAGGATTTTCTTCTACTTGCCAATGGGCTTAGTAAGGTGAGAAAATTCAGGTTATACGTATGTCAACTCTATAAACGGATTTGGAGCCTTGAGATTTTGAAAAGCCTTCAATAAGTACTAGTGGAGTGTTGGTTCAAACCATATAATTCAAAAAGTCTATTTGGTGACTACCTAAAAGACATCTACTGGAAAAACTCTATCCTCTCATGATACGATCCTGACAATAAAAAATCAATCAGATTCGGATTCTAACGTAAAATGCACAATTATCTAGTTTAACAGTAACAGTCATAATTCTCAATTTGACCATTGGATCGAGCTGACATTTTATGTAGAGTCTCCTGACATGTTGTCCTACCTTGGGTTAAATTCCAGGCCAATCAAAGTTCGTTAAGGTATCGTAATATTGGTCAACAAAGGTTATACGAATTTTGTTATTTACTTCCTTTTGATTTGTGGACTTTCTATTTAGTTAGGATTCTTTTTCTACAAGGATGTGACAGCTGATTTTAGAAATTTCCTAGTTTTGCAAGGATATTTAATGGGCAACAACATAGTTTCCACACGTGATATAGACTCCATATTAATATGGAATCTTTATGGTGTATGAAAACAATTATTCTATCCTTATTATAGTAGGAATCTATCATTAAATAAGTTTCCAAGTCAGCCAAGAATACTTTGCAAATAAGAAAACTAAAAAGGAGGCAACTTCATATTTGATTCTCCTAGATTATATGGGTCTTCTAAAATGCAGGAAATTTGATCCTATCATATTTAGGATATTAAATTTGGATTTATTATTGTTATTATTATTTTCTTCTTGGTTTAGGGTTTATTTATATTTTTTGGGTTTAATTGTAAGTGGATATAATATAAGTCCATATAAGAGGTCCATTAGGGTTTGTTTCAATCTAGAGTCGGTATAAATAAAGCATAACCAGATATAAGTTAAACAATTCAGATTAATAAAACTTCTTGTTTGTCACACGTGTTGTGTATTGATGAGATAATCTCCCTTCCTTGGTTCTCTAAAGAACTGAAAAATAACTTATCGAAGAACAACTGGCTTCGTGGTGTCATCCTTATACTTCTTGTTCACGAATCAATATTCGTTGGGTAAGGGTTTTCATTTCCAATAGTGCTGGTGCGTAGGTATAAGTTATCTTTGTGTCACACTCCTATCAAACCTAATTACTTAGCTTCCCAAGAATTGGTGTCTTTGTGTGTAGATTGCTTGATCGCATGTTTAAGAGGTTTGCATCATTTGGCATCAAAGCTTGGCTCTATTAATCAGGTTATATCCTTTTATTTCTTATTTTTTTGTTTATACCTTCCGCATCAATTTTTCTTTGCGTTGTCTTTGTTTCGGGTTTGATCTTGTTTCAAATCAATTTCGGTCATATTGTCTTCTTTCTATGTTATTCTTCATTAGTTGTGTTGAATTGAGTATTTTGGGATTAAAAAAAAGGGTGTCATATTATTCTTTCTTTCCATAATTTCTTTTGGAGTAAATAAAAATCAGAAAAAGTTATGTAGGACAAAGGGGTTTGTTTCGCTTCTGTTTTGTGTCCACTTAACAAACCATATTGTAATTGTGTCAAAATTGATATTCTAGTTATTTAGGGTGAAATCGCATAATGTTTCAATTTTCAACTAATTTGGACATCATTTGGTTTAGTAACTAATTCAGGTTTTAAAGGAATTGATTCGTGTTAATTTCGCATCTATATATCAAATCAATTCAGAATTAAATCAAACTTGATATTTTAGTTTTTTTGGCATGAATTTGCTCTAAATATCAAATTTCAAACCATTTGAAAGTTGTTTGGTTTAGGGTCCTTTTTTGGGTCTAAAGGGGTTTATTGCATTTGTCAATTGAAAATCCATGTAATTTTGGGTCAGTTTTCAATCTCAGTGTCTTCTTACTTTCTTTACTGTTATTAGCTTTTGTTTTAGGTTCTAATATCAAAAACATAAATACAAAGGGAGTATTACAATCAGGATTTCATGTATTCTGATTAGGTATTACAGTGAAAGAAGAAGAGGATTCAAAAGGAGAGGTGGTATCAAAAGGGGAGAAATAAAGAGATTAATGTTCTCAAAAAAGAAGCCAAGAGTCTATCTCGTATTCTAGGAGAGATGCAACAAGAACTTGATGTGTTAACGACATTAGTCGATGTCAGCAAGCTTCAGAAAGAGAGGAGAAAAAATGCCACAATGATGATAGATGAAAGAGAAGGGCTGTTACCTTCATCCAAAGTTGTTGGCGATGATTATTGCTAAGAAAAAAAACTCTAAGGCTTCAAAAAGAGGCTAAAACTTTGCCCCTTATCCTTGTTAATGATTTGACAATGATTCATCTTAAAAAGAGATGGAATGATACGATCCGTGCAATGAAAAAAACAATCAGATTTGGATTCTGACAGAAAATGCGAAAGTGTCTAGTTTCATATAAACCATCATAATTCTCCATTCAACTGTTGGATTGGGTTGACATTTTATGTGGAGTCGCCTGACATGTTGTCCTACCCTGGGTTAAAATTTCAGGTCAATCTAAGTTCAGAAAGACATTACAATACTGGTCAACAAATGTTGTGTGAATTTTGTTATTTACTTCCTTTTAACTTGTAGACTTTATATTTGGCTAGGATTTGTTTTCTACAAGGATGTGGCAGCTAGTTTTGGGAATTTCCTAGTCTTGCAAGGATATTTAATGGATAACAACATAGTTTTCGTGTGTGATATAGACTCCATATTAATGTGGAATCTTTATGGTGTATGGAAACAATTATTCTATCCATAGTATAATAGGAATCTATCATTAAATAAGTTTCCAAGTCAGTTAAGAATACTTTACAAACAAGGAAACTAAAGATGAGGCAATTTCAAATTTAATTCCCCTAGCTTATATAGGACTTCTAAAAGGCAACAAATCTGATCTTATCATATTTAGGATATTAAATTTGGATTTATTATTGTTATTATTATTTTTTCTTAGTTTAGGGTTTATTTATATTATTTGGGTTTAATTATAAATAGGCATAATATAGGTCCACATAAAGGGTCCATTGGGGTTTGTTTCAGTCTAGAGTCAATATAAATTAAGCATAACCAGACATATAAGTTAGACAATTCAGATTAATAAAACTTATTGTTTGTCGCACGTGTTGTGTGTTGATAGGATAATCTCTCTTTAATGGTTCTCTAAAGAACTGAAAAATGACTTATCAAAGAACAACTGACTTCGTGGCATCATCCTTATACTTCCTGTTCTTGAATCAATATTCATTGGGTGGGAGTTTTCGTTTCCAATAGTGCTGGTGCCTAGGTACAAGTTATCTTTGTGTCACACTCCTATCAAACCTGATTTGCTTGGCTTTTCGGGAATTGATGTCTTTACGTCTGGGTTGATTGATTGCGTATTCAAAAGGTTCTCATCATCCTCTTAGAATTAAGACTATGATCTTAGCAAAAATATCATTAAAATTGATTATACCTCAAGGGTAAATATAAATGTATTATGGTCTATGACTAAAAATGTAAGTTTCTTATATATAAATTAAATTGTTCAAAGTAACGATGTTTTCTATTCTCTAGGTTCTTCCTAGATAGATAGCCCATCGACCTTCAAAGGATGGGATGGATTCTCTCCCCCAAATGTGATTGCACATTTACTTTGGAAGGAATCAAATGTCTTCCTAGTGCTACAACATAATTTACCTTGGAATGAATTGATATAATTTCATTTGTGCAATCGCAGATCTCTCTAAGGATAGGATAAACATTGCCTCATAAATATTGATGGATATAGTCTCCCTAAGGCGATAGCCTTCAACCTTCCATAAATGGATGGATTCACTTCCCCTAATGTGATTGCACATTTACTTTGGAAAGAATCAAACATATCACTAGTGTTATGACACAATTTATCTTAGAAGGGATTAACGTGGTTTCCCTAGTGCAATCGCATATCTCTTAAAGGTTGGGATAAACATTGCCTCAACAATGGGGATAGATACAGTCTTTCTAGGGTGATAGCCCCTTAGCCTTCTAAGGATGGGATGAATTCACTCGCCCTAGTGTGATTACACATTTACTTTGAAAGGAATCAAATGTCTCTCTAGGGCTATGACACAATTTACCATGAAAAGGAATGACATGGTCTCCTTGGTGTAATCACACATCTCTCCAAGGATGTGATAAACACTACTTTAGCAACCAGGATGGATACGGTCTCCTCAGGGTGATAGCCCTTCAACCTTTCAAGGATGGGATGGATTCACTCCTTTTAGTGCTATTGCACATTTACTTTGGAAGGAATCAAACATCTCTCTAGTGCTACGACATAATTTACCTTGAAAAGGATTAGCATGGTTTTCGTAATGTACTCATAAATCTCTTAAATGATAGGACAAACACCACTACAATAGTAGGAATAGGTTCCATTCACCCGATACACTTGCTCTTCCTCCAAAGATAGGACAAACAAGGCTTTAGCAAATATGTTGTGTTCTTCTAAGAAAGATAACCATAAGCTCCTCCACGGATTAAATTTGAAGTTTCTCAATGCAACTTACTACCTAGAGGCTTCTTAACAACCTATTATAGATACATCTAAACTAAAAGGTGGAAGCCTACAAGATCTTTTCTCAATTCCAAGGAGGAGGTAGAACCCTTCTAAATATTGTTAAGGTTAGATGATTTGAAACTTAAAAACCAGAAATGTTTAACTAATTACAAGCGTCGGACCTAAAAACATTTAATTAATTACGAGCTTTAGACCTATAAATGCTTAAATAAGTATGGGCATTGGACTAAGATAAAATCTCTATAAGAACTTTAGACCCTTGTAACTCAAAATTGATAGTGAGATAAGTCAATTCTATAAAAGAGAAATGATGTACATGTTACATGAATAAATCCCACAAGATTGGGGCTAGTGTGTGTGTGCGTGAATAGAGGTTTAATAATCTCGCTCAAGTTCCTTGGCTAGATATTCCCCATACTAGACAGTAGCGGCCCTGACTAGGAACACGTCTGCAAAATCCAGAGCCAAGACTAGATAAAAGGCTACACTGAAAGCCACTTGCATTCCCCCATGACAGGTTGAAGAAATACATGTTGAACATGACAAGAAATATCATATCTCCCATCGTCTCATTCAAAGCCACTGACCCTCTAAAAAATTCCTAGAACTCTTGAAAAGAGTCCCTTAAAGCTTCTAGTTTAGCCTGGGAATGCTGGGTTTCTTCCATTGCAGCAGTAAGCTTAGCCCACAGACTAGTTTGAGTGGTCCTCTCTTCAAGGATCTCCTATCTTAGAAGATCCACTTGGTTATAGAAAGCCTGAAGAAAATTTTCACTAGAGCTCAGCTAAAGGGAAATGCCCTATACCTGGTCCTTTAACATAGAATAGGCCACCTCAAGGTTCTGCAGTTCGGCCTTTATAATAGCTTTTTCCCTTTTAAGTTGTTCGATGGTAGTTTGTTTGCCATTTTCGCAACCACGACCTCTTTCACATGACTTTTTGCAGCCACCCAGCACCTCCTAGAATGGAAGAACATCATGAAACCTAAAAAAAAAGATCCATTAAGTTAAATGTCATTTGGCCAGTTAAATCCAAGTGGCGATGAAAGCTTTCATCAGACATCGTAGAGATGTCCGACGCGATGGTGAGGATTCTTTTCAGCACTTTCACCACCTCGAGATCAGTCTCTCTACGACGAAACTTTCAACCAACATCAACCTCCATGACCCGCCTTTCTTCATCCTCCAAGGAGGGAAAATTGAAGGCAACATGACTAAAAGCCAAATAGGAAAAAAATCCTTAAACTCCTCAAGGCTAGCCCTAATGGAAGACCCAATTACTTCTTCCTCTACCGGTAGAACAAAAAAATAAGGAAAATAAAATTCCACCAGAGGAGCCTCAATAGATGAGACCGGAACACAGGATTCCATCAGGGAATAAACCCTCCTCTTTTTAAAGCAGGCGATAGCACCCGTAATCATTATAAGAGGAGTCAAATTTGCTTCTTTCCTAGCTAGGGGGAAATCACTACCCTAACATTTATGGGGGTTATAACTCCCACCGTTGTCTCCTCAAAGATAAAACCCTCAGCAGGAGGGAGTTCACCAAATATGGTGGGGTAGTCCTTCATCACTTTTTCATCACTGCCTCCATCAGCGATAAGACACAAAGACCTTCTGAGTGAACTCTTTTCCACAAACTTTCTTGAACTTTCTCCTTCTCATTTAGCTATTAGTCCTGCTAAGAAACAAAAACACAACAAAGATAGGAAAAAATGAACTTAGCTGCAAAGAAACAAAAATATAGGAAAAGCAACATACTATGCAAGGTAGCCTGGTAGTATCCTATGGCCATCTTATTAACTTCATATTTAGTTGAAGTCGAGGCAAATACAACACAGGTTTTCTCCTCATTCGAGCTCAAACAAAGCTTGTCATTTACTTCATAGGAGGGACCTTCTAGTAACGGGAACATCCCTAGACTTCTTGCAGCCTCTCTCTAGGATTAACTATCTTATTGTATCATACTACCAACCATCTCCTCCTCCATTTCTTGACGTGTTTTGGCTTTCCAGACAACATCCCCTTCATAGTGCTAGTGGGTCTATTGGCGAAGGTAAAAAATCAATGCGTGTCATTGCCATCATCAGTGCCAACAACCAATTGGTAGTAGTTTTTTAAAATATTAACCGTAGGTTTGAGCCTAAAGAACCTATAAAACTTTTCAAATAAGGACAAAATTGTTCACCCATTAGGATGCAACTGACCTAGACCCAGCTTATAGTAACTAAACACCTCCTTTGCGAACCCTTAAAGAGGGAAAGAATACCCCATTGCATACATACAGATAAGGTAGTGATTTCAAAGTAACCTTGGGTGGAACCTAGGGTCTATTAGCTAATACGCTTAGTAGAGACGGGTATTTGAGCCACATACTCTCTCTATTGGTTGTGAGGTATATATTTTATATCCTCGGCATATATGTTATTGAGAATATCATCCTTAGGAGTCTAAATCAACCACCCTCTGTCTTGAGCATCTCTAACAGTGGCAGGAGAATAACTCTTAGAAGAGAGGTTGCTCGCCTCCCTACCAGAGAAGGACGCCGATGTACCACCCTTTTTGTTCTAGGACCCGGTCTAATAGGTCCTTATCCCCTACCGTTTCTTTTAGGCTCTAGTTGAAACTTGAACTCCTCTTCTGAGGTAGGAGCACTTCTCTTTTTGGAGGCAGATCGAACATTTCTAGGGTCCATTTATTCTATTTAAAAGAAAGAAAATGAAAATGGTTTTGGTAAAGGTAATGTCTAAAGTGGGTTTTTTCTCCTCTCAAGTTAAAGTATAGATAATTTGAGGTCTCTGGAGCAGTTTTTCAGAAATCACAAAAAATAAAAGAAAAGAAAAGTCAAGAAGCATGAACAATTAGGGTTATAAAGAAAAAAATTTTTCATTCCCACCGTCAGATGCGAAAGCTTTCATGTCATCACAGATCTCAAGAAGTTTACTCAATTACTACGTTGAAAGCTAGTCACCATTTTATTTCTCAAGGAACATCTCCTCCCTGTAAAGATGAGCAACCTAGATTGAGGATCCCAAATGACACACAAGGTCTTATGGAGATGGTAAAAAGACTCTCATCTACTACTGATAGAGACTCCCAAAATCTTTATGTATAATGCATAAAAATATTGAGGGGCTAGTGATATATTGGGAGGCCACTAATAGATCAATGTTTTTATTTTATTTTTATATGGATCTTTTTTTCTAAAGAAACTAAAGATGGGGTGATAACCCCACTTTTTTAGGCTTAGCCAAGTGTTAAGCGTAAGCATATGTGGGTCTAACGAGCTGTCAGATCCACCATCCTTAAGCTTACCCAAGCGCTGAGCCCATAGTTTTTTTGACTCCATGAATTCTTAGGCTCCATGATTGGACTATTAGTTAGAGATATTTTACTCCTTGATAAGTTAAAAGATATTTTACTCCTTAACAAGTCAAAAGATATTTTACTTATATATTTGCCCCTTCCCATTATAAAAAAAAAAAGAAGAAGAAGAAGAAGACAAGTCATATAGGCCATAAAAGGGGCCATGAAAATCCTTTAAAAAGGTTTGATTTTTTCTTGAACTCCTTATGGCATATCTATTCTTAGAATTCTTCTCTAAAATATGATTGCATTTTCTCTCAAACGATATTTACTTAAATATATGAGATTTCAAATTTATCAAATATAAGCTTTTACAGGGATCAAACACTAGCCACCAGCCGCTTTGGTAAATTAAATTGTCAGAACTAAGAGATTAACCAATTATCCAAGATATAAGTCTTGGCCCACAATCTCAAGGGGAAGTTTTGAACCTCATCAAAAGTGTCAATGAATATTTTGATGATGAATTAAAGATCAATTTTATAAAAAATAAAAATTTATTTGTAGTTAGAAAATAAATTAAAAGGGAAGGAAGGACTAGATTTAACAAAAAAAAAATTGACCCCATTTGAATATTGGTATAGAAAACTTCAATTTACTCTCTAAAGTTGTACTTTATCTATTATTTGATCAAGAATGAAAGATATGTCATTTGCCATAAATTTCAATGTTTCATCTGTTTAGACAAAGAATATTGGAGCAACTCCTTTTAAAAACAGCCATATGCTCCTAGGCTTTCTCATTCCTAATGTGCTACATCTAAGAACGTTTGATCTCTTTTTTTTTTTACTTTTGATTAATTCTTTTATTTAAATTTTAATTAAAAGCATCTCTCTCCTTTTCTTTTCATTAATTATTTTAATTTACATTTTAATTAATAGTCTTTTTTTTAAAAAAATTATTTAATTAGTTCACCCTTTTAAATAATAAATAATATTTTTAATTTCTTTCTTTAATTTCATAATACCTCAAAGAGATTATTGTAATGTACCTTTAATTTTTTTTCCTTTTATATTTTATATAAATAAATTATATTTGCTTGATTAATTTATAAAAATAAACTTAGCAACCATAATTAACCTCTAACATAAGATTAATAAAAACATATAAATTAAGAAGGAATGTTGTGGTAAAGTATTTTTGTATGCATTTATTTTTTAATTAGTGTTAACAACTCCTTTTCGATTTGTTAGTTTATATTTTTTTATTTTATTAAACATAAAAGTCTCTTTTTATTTCTCAGTTAAAAAAAATTATAATATTCAAAAATACATTTTATAATACTAATGCCTTTTTCTATTTCATTAAAAATAATTTAAAATTCTAATTGCAGGAGCACGGGTAATAGAACTGAAATATTTTTATAATGTATTGAGAGATGGAAATTGTAAAATGTGAACGGAATAAAACAAGACAGGTGTTAAAGAAGTTTTTATAGTTTCATGAAAAGAGGTTATTTGTAACAGTGATATAATTACTTTTTAAAAATAAAAAGAAAATATTTTTACTTTCCGCATTCTCAAGCATGACTTTTGCCATGAAAGCCCATCATAATACGAAAAGAAGAAGATTGATCTGATATCAGAGCTAAAACTGCAACTTCAACTCCATTTCTTGTGCAGTCAAACATCCATCCAACCACAACAGATTCAAATTTGAAAAGAAGAAAAAAAAAACATTAAAGACAAGTAACAGTGGCTATAGCCCCTTTGATTTTCTTTCCCTATATATATAAGTAGCATCAGCATTAGGAATGGTTCTGGTGGACAAGCTTGATTGAAACCAAAAGTCATCGTCTTCGCTTTAATGCTGCTGATGCAGTGGGTACCTGACACCAGCTGCCAGTACTCTCTGCTGTTCCATCTGCTCGGAAATTAACGAGACAAGTCATAATTATAATAATATTTATGTTGGTCTCCATCAAGACATACACTGCAAAGTGAGAAACGAAAAGATCTATAAAGTGTTGGAAATGTTAGCAGTGTACTTGGAACAGTTCGTGCAACTTGTTCTTGAGGTAGCAGTACTCGTGCTCCAGCAACTCCAAAGCTCGCAAGCACCTGAATTAACAAACTCAAAACATCTCTGGTTAGCTACAATCTCTCTCTCTCTAGGTCACATGTGTGCGTGCACTTTAGGGGAGTAGGTAAGAAAAAAGAAATGAGCTCGAATAAAGAGGGGAAATTGGGGGGGGGGGGCCTACCCAGCACGGTTGTTTTGTTCAGAAGCGGCGCGAAAGGCAACGCACACATTTCTGACTCTTTTGGCACCAATACTGGAGCTGCTTCCCATGAACTGATTCAAATGGATTCCCATTTTCTTGTAGTCAGAGAACTCTCTATCCAACCTGCAATCGCAGTGCCCATCAGTTTTGCACTACACACCCCATTAAAGCAAAGCCCATTGGAGCAAGAAAGAAGAAAGTGAGTAGCAGGAGAGGGGAGGAGGATATGATTACAAGAGGCCCCTCAGATTACGTAGAAGTTTCTCGGACTCATGGAAGTAGATGGTGACAACTTCAGATACGAAATTTGGGGAGCTTTCATCTTGAAGCTGCTGGAGCTGCAAGAATTGCTCATCTAGCACTCCCTAACACAGCAAACCCAAAATTGGTGTCACGATCGAGCTCTTAAAATGAGAACAAATTTTAAGGAAAATTTGTAAGAAACATGGAAAGGTGGTGACACACACACACAGGATAATTACCTGGTGGAATAGTATTGCCAGCAAACGGCTCATATCGGCTCGTAACCGATCCACACCCCACCCAAGCATCCACAGAGGAAGACCCGTTTTGGCTACTTACTTGGTTGATCCCAGAAGGCGCTGAAATTCTTTATGGCTAGGAGTAATCCCTAGAACACAGTTTGCATTAATCAAATACGTGCAGGGGTGGGTTTAGCTAGGGTTTTATCTGGTTTTTGTAAGTGTGTATGTATTCAGGGCCTGAGGTTTGGATGGCAAGTATTTAAAGGGTGCTGCTGCCTTCGACCCCAACACATGCTACAGTAAAATAGCTCCTAAGAATTTTCATTTGCTAATGGTAAATTAATTAATTAACTATATATCAAATAGAATATGTTCTCAAACCGAGGCGAAGGCGCATGTATAAAAATATTAACTGCTCCTTGAACAAACTAAGTGTTAAAAGAAAAGGATATTCATCTTTATTCAATGTTTACGCTTTTCCGATCTCCTCTCTTTCCATGAAATTGTTTGTTTTGTGCGCTATCGAGTACTACTACTTGGATGGATTAAGATTGTTTTATGTTTCTTTCTTTCAATTTTTTTTCGTGTTCTTATACAAACCAAGGAATTTAAAGTGAATTCACTATGGATACATTAAAGATGACGAAACTTTTGACTAATCGCAGAACTTTTTCATTGTTTTACTTTAAAAATTAAATTAAAAATAAGAACATGCATGATCATGCCACGAATATTTGAATTCTGAAGTAAGTGATGTTAATTTTAAAAAGTTGTTAATTATATACAGCAAGTTTTAGCTTTTATAGACTAAATTTATCAAACTAAAATTAAAAAATAATCAAATGAAATATTTAATATTAAGAACAAAACAAAAAAAATTAAAAAATATTCAAATACGTCTAAGATATATTTTTATTTATAATCATTATATCATATGTACAATTATGTTTTAATTACACGCACAAATTAACATGAAATTGAACATCTAATATAAATCAATTTTAAAAATATAAAATTGTCATATATAACCTTGTAAAAGATATAATTTGTGCACAAAAACCCCTTTATATATATATATATATATATATTAAAAGCCCCTTAAATAAAAATCTCAGGTACAAATTGGTTAATAGTTGAGGGTTTTGGAATGAAGATTTTGATATTAGATTTTATAAATAAAAAAAATGTTTCACTGGATTTTTTAGATAGGATAAATCTTTTTGTAAAGGAGTTGTTTTTTAAAAAAAACAAACAACAATATTCTAAAGAAGTTTAAACCTTTGAAAATACTGTGTAATTTGAACATGACTAATTAAATATCTTGATTTGTCCAATTTCGACATTGACTAATTAAGTAAATTCCAATCT
>Ga0325404_1003536_pt1 | contig 16616 bp, 9 predicted proteins | sample PopdelMetagenome_18_FD_205664 | JGI IMG/M metagenome (GOLD analysis project Ga0325404, IMG submission 205664) | Populus deltoides microbial communities from Bellville, Georgia, United States - Xylem-Control-R1 | ecosystem: Host-associated > Plants > Phyllosphere > Stem > Wood/Secondary xylem... | reverse complement strand
TAATGTAATTCCATTTCAAATGATAAGATATTTGAATTTTCACAACCAATTGAAAGCAACAAATCATTCACATACGTTTCTTATCACACTAAGCATAACCATAGTTGCCTCTGAAATATCAGTCATGGACTGATCTGTATCCCATCCTGTAGTCATGGTAACAACCCTATGTTACAACCACAGATCTCAAGGATTTACATGCGGAGTTAGTAAGCTTGAAATACAACTAGAAAAATTGAAACACTCAAGGTTTCTAATCTAATCATTACCAATCTGAGGATCTCCCGTGTTCGCATCAATATTTCCCAGTAAACCATTAATTCTTGCAGTTTCAAGCTCATGATGACAGCTGCAGAATACTCAAACGTTGTAGGATGATAGAGAAAATTCCATGTATAATCATGTGATTGGCTAATTATTTTATTAGGTGACAAGGACATGATTGCAAGAATAAGATTTGTGCCTATGACCTGAAAGAGTTGCATGGTTGCGCTCGATGTTTAGCTTGAATTCCCCCGCAAATGGAAATGGAAAAAGGAGGTTAAATGACAATTCTGAGTCTTGCCAAACAGGAGAGATGCTTTTTCTAAAATAGTGACTGCCAGATCCATTTCAAACAAAAAAAAAAAAGAACAGGGTAATCAAGTGAATTTGGTGAATCCATAACCACTGAGGTCACCAGTTATAGCTGTTGTTAGTTAAATCTGATAGCTGAAAGCAAGTACTTAAGCAATCATGGTTATGCCAGGGGTAGCAATTTGAAAAAAATGTACCATACAGTTCACCTCCAAATAAGAATCAGTAGCACCTGTTAAAACCTTCTATATCAAACTAGTCAGGGTTTGCAACATGGACCAACTTCCTAATTGAATTGTCACTGGTTAGACTTGAAAGTTTTTAAGTGTTTGAGTGTTTAAGTGAAGAAAGAAAGTAGAATGAAAGTAGAAAGAAAGCAAATTGAATTTTGCTGTATTATTGAAATAAAAGAAATAGATTGCACACAGTTCATAGCAATCTTTACAAATAAATAGTAAAACAAACAAACTGAAATGCTTACTTATAGCGACAAATCGTGCCACGATCTGTTAACAAACTAACTGATCAACAGACTCCTAGAGACTAGAACAACATTTTATTGTTTGCAGAAAACTTAAAATAACACAACAGTAAACAGAATTTTGACAGCTCTTGAAGCAATCTTCCACACTCCTCCTCGATTTAGAAGCTGTAAATTCCAATCTTTTGTCTTAGAAACTCATACCTGTTTACTGAAAGTGGTTTAGTAAACAAATTAGCAAGTTGATCTTTAAACTTACAATAGATTAGCATAACATCACAATTTTTCTACACCTCCCATAAAAAATAGAGCTTCATGTTTAAATGTTTGGTTTTTCCATGAACCACTAGATCATGAGAAATTGTTATGGCTACTTGATTGTCAATTGGGATTTCTATTATTTCTTCTTCCTCTATGTGCAAATCATGTAAAATCTTCTGGTGCTTGATTATTGCTATTGTGGCTGCAATGAACTATGCCTCTGCAGTAGATTGTGCTACAATGTCTTGTTTCTTGGATGACCATGAAAATATTCCTAATCCTAGGTTGAAACAGAATCTAGTAGTGCTTTTCATGTCATTAACGAATCCACCCCAGTCACTATAAAAAAAAACCATGCAATCTTAACTTCTGACACTTCAAAAATTTAACACCAAAACTGTATGTCTCTTTGATGTATCTTAGAATTCTTTTGGCTGCTCTCATATGTATTTCACCTGGACAATGCATGAAATGAGATAGAAAGCTTGTTGCATAAAGTATATCAGGTGTGGTTGCTGTTAAATATAGTAAACAACCAATTAAGCTTCTGAATTTCTCTTCATCAACCCTGTCAGTTCCATCTTCTTTACTGAATTTGTCCTTTTGATTCATTAGAGTGGTTGTTGGTTTGCAGTTCTCCATATGGAATTTTTTCAGGATTTCCTTAGCATATTTCTGCTGATTGATGAATATTTCTTCTTTGCTTTGCTTGATTTCCATTCCTAGAAAAATCTCATGAGACCAAGATCGGTCATTTCAAAAACTTGCATCATCTTTTACTTGAATTCTCCAACCCGTTGTGTATTATTTCCTGTCACTAAAAGATCATCAACATAGAGTGATATTATGAGAACATCATTGCTAATATTCTTTACATAAAGAGTTACTTCAGATAAGCTTTTCTGAAAGCAAGAGCCTGTCAAATAGTCATCAATTCTGCCATACCTAGCTCTAAGTGCTTGCTTTAACCCATAAAAAACTTTCTTTAGCAAATAAACTTTGTTTTCTTTTCCTTGAATCACAAACTCAGCTGGCTATTTTACATAAATTTCTTCTTGATGAATGTCATTTAAGAAAACTGATTTAACGTCTAATTGAGTATACTTTCCAGTTCCTATGTGCAGCAACATCAAACAACAATATGATGGTGTTTATTCTTGCTACAGGGGCAAATATATTAGAATAATCAACAACATAAATTTGAGCATATCCCTTAACAACCAATCTGGTTTTATGTTTATTAACTATATGCATTTAGTTGGTCCTTAATACCCACTTCATGCCAATGATATTTTTGTCACTGGTTAGACTTTCTACCAGTTTATGTATTCTAAATTACAGAACTTTAAACTATTTGTTTATCAATGTCCAATAATAGCATCATCACATTATTACAATGACAATCTCCAGCTCTATTAATTAAATTATTTTGGGACTAATCTTTGAACTTCTTATGGGTAAACAACTCCACAAAGAAAAACAGACGAGAAGTTTTACTACCATGCGATGTGTGAACATGGGGCCATTTTGAGTTGAGAAAAGCACAAATAATTTATTCCCCAAAATCATCAATCAAAAGCAAAGATGCCCAAATGCTATAATAGTACTTCAAAACTGAAACTTTAAGCAAAGTGACATAGATTATCCCAACTACTTCCATAATAAAAATAGCCAAATTAAAGTTTATTAAGGAAAAAAAAGTAAAAAGAACAGGATGAAGTAAAGCTAGTTCTAGATGGTTGCAACAAAATCAGACGAGTTAGGGAATTAAGTTTCAACAATCACCTATTAGGCCATATTTCCGCAAGAATTTAGCTGTAGCAGCAGCATCCTAGTCGTACCTGATAAAACAGCACCATAAGTAAGATCAAAGGGAACTGTGAAGAAGGCCGCCAATCAAATAAATGAGAATGAGACATACTGGTGTTTGGTAGGTTCTTGAGGCTTGGGCTCAATAAACAGAGTTCCTGAAAGACAGAGCAAGCAAATATTAAGATCCCTTCAAAATTTTGGAAGGAAACATTTGATAAAATGTTTGCAGGCTCTCTGAAAGAGAGCCATAACTTCGTGCGTTGGTTCCTGAGTCTTCTCTATGAACATGCCCGCAGCCACCCTCGCTTTGCTGGGGACGAAAGAGTCTCTCTCTACGTTTTTACCCCACACATTAGTCACATGAAGACGTTGGAAATTTGTTTTATATATATATATATATATATATATATATATATATATGCTTCGATATACAAAAATAAAAGCTCTGGTTAAAGGAGCAATGTACAGAGGGGTTTTTTACCTGAAACCTGAAAGTTTCTATTTCCGCTGTTGCCTTCCTCATGAGCTCCCACATGGATTCCCATTTCTTGAAAGATTCAACCAACTACGTGCAAGTGTTGTTTCCCACAGTATACTATTTTCCTGTTCCTTTTGCTGCAGAGTGTCTCACTAAGGTGTTGTCTTTTCGCTTTATTATTTGTCTGAGGAAAAGTAATTTTCTCTTGAAAAATTGTTTTTTTCATGAAAAATAAATTTGTGAAAAGTGAATTATTTTTTTATGCACGATAATATGATGAAAAAAAAATTAAAAAAATATTTTTCATTGTTTGACTATGTTATGTAAAATGAGTTGAAAAAAATCTAATTTCATAAATTATTTCAAATAAAATACATATTAATAAAAAAAATAAGGATTAAATCTGATAGATAAACAATTTCAATTAAAAAATAATAAAAAAGCAAATAAAAATAAAAAAAATGAGGACCAAAATTGAGATAAAAATCAAATTAAATCAAAATCTAAGGGATAAAATTGAAAACAAAAATATTCAAAAAAAATATATAGCAATCAAAAGATTGAAAACCAAATTTTATATAATCAATAAATAAAAAGATATTTTTAAATTTTTTACAACTTCTGGAAAGTGTTTTCCGCCTAAAATAAAAGAAAAATATTTTTCTAGAAACTAGGCTAAATTTTTTTTTATTGGAAAATGTTTTTTATTAACCAATTTTTTTAATAGTAAAAAAATACAAGAAAATTTAGAAAATGATTTACAAAAAATTATTTTCCATAAAAACAAATCCTAAGAGTCACTTGTTTTTTGATAGACATAGAGAAAAGAGTGGGGCAGATTAACCTTGAAGGATTAAAATTCCGTTGTATTTTCTTGATTTCAAGGTAAGAAATATGAATCCTTTTTATTTATAAAGTTCTTGGATTGATTAGGTTTTCTCTATATATGAAAGGTGCATAGACGTAAGGAGATTTAAATAGTATTTATATGAATTATCAAATATAATAAAAATAGTAGATTATATAATATTGTAAGATGGATTAAGATTACTTAATGGTCTAAAGTATGAGGTTAACAATTAGGAATAAAAGTAAGAAATTGTCAGTTTAGGTATTTGACAAAGGTTTTTGTTCAACCTAAAAACTGTATTGAATATATGCATTTCTTACCCAAATTTTATACGTAGGAAACACTTACTCTATCTTATTTCTAACACCATAAACGACACATTAATCTAGTTTTTTTTTTTTTTTAAGAAAGTTTTAGTGAAAATAGTATATGATATGCAGATTTGGGTAAAAAAAATAACATGCCAGATTAACTCGGTTACTCTACCCAACCCATGAATAGTGACTTGAGCCGAGCTATTTAGTGGAACAAGTTTAATAAGAAACCATAGATATAACCCTCATTTAGCCTAAGGTTTTAGATATGAATTCTAATTTTTTAAGATGGGATACATCTAGGTGCTTGTTTATAATAGCTAAAAGAAAAGTTAAAAGAGATTAGATATTCATTGTGCATACACTCACATTTTACTATGGATTTACACAACGGCTACTTTGCCCTTTTAAAACAAAATCATATAACTTAACTTGAGGGGTAATACAATTTCTTTCATGGGATCAATTTGTTATTACCAAATTGACCAAGGGCGTCTCATTTTTTTATTGCACAATAAAATTTCCAAGTAACCCTCAAGTAAAATCCATTTAACTTATCTCTGGGGGATTTTTTGGAAATTGATTTTAATTTGAAAAGTAAAATTACTAAATTACCCTTAAAATCAATTTGTCTTAGGCTTTTGTCCATGGGTTTTTTTATTATCATTTCATCATCTTTTTTGGTAATTAACAACTAGACTCAATGGAAATTTAGTATTTTAAAGAAGTTAAATTTTAATTTTTATTCTTATACTGACTCGAGTCAACTCGACTCATAATCTGGGCTATGCCCTGAATTGATTCTCAAGTTGAGTTTTAAAACTTTGATAATAATCATTTTATCTTTACATGTCTTAGTTGAACAATTTTGAAATTGAAAGTTTTTTACAAGGATATTTTTAAAATAAAAAATAAAGTCTCTAAAGATATGTCCACTTTATACCCTGTATTTTAAAAATATAGAAATTTACTCTAAAGTCATCTCAAAGACATCTCTATTTTTTTTTTTCAAAGAGAACAACTAAACTTTACCAAAAAAAAAATAAAAAACTAAAAAACAATTGGCTTAATCAACCACACTGAAAACAATTATCACTTGCATTCTTATTGGCTAAAAATAGTGCTTGATGGCTACTACATTATCACATAGCCACAAAGTCACAAAGTTAAAGATCTACTTTTGACTAATTTATTAATCATGGTATTTTAAAATACTTTATATTTTAAAAGTATATAAATTTTTTTAAAAATTATTTTAAAGATAGATTTATTTTTATATTTCTATCTCTATTTTTTAACCAAATATATTTTTATTTTAACTATTTTTATCTCAAACTTTTATCAAAAGACAATAACTAAACTTTACCAAAATAACAAAAAAAAGAAAAAGAAAAGAAAACTAGAGAACAATTGGCTTAATCAACCACACTGAAAACAATTGTCACTTGCATTCTTATTGCCCAAAAATAGTGCTAGATGGCTACTACATTATCACATAGCGACAAAGTCAAAAAGCAGCCCCCTTAAAACAAATTTTACTTATAGGGGTTATTTTTTAAAATTTTTTTATTTTAAAATATATTAAAATTATTTTTTATTTATTTTTTAAAAATCATTTTTAACATCAGCATATTAAAATAATTTAAAAACATCAAAATAATATTAATTTAAAATAAAAAATTTAAAAAATATTTTTAAAATACAAAAACAAAAAGTATAATATAAAATAGTGGCCAACAACTATACTAATTGCATGTAAATAGTGTTTTTGAAATTTCTACAATTATACTCTACCTTCTCGCCCCCACTCTACACGCACAATGAGGGTTGGCCTCTTATCTTGCTAAACTCTTTTAAAATTAAATTTTATGTACGTTCATCTCTTTTCTCCATTACTTTTTTATTTTTAATTATTTTCTACTTTTCAAAATCTATAGTTCAAATTAATTAACATTTTTATTTAAAATAAGAACACGACTTAGAATTATAGAATATCTAAAAATACAATTTTGAAAAAAAAACACTTAAATTTTTTTCTGGTACTCTCTCTCCCCTCTATTACACCAACAGAGTTTCTTGAAGGATACAAAATATACCCTGGAGCTTGCTTGAAAATGTGATTGGTTGCTTGTTTAAAAAAAAATTAATTTGATTTATTTAAAATTATTTTTTTATATTTTTGAATTGTTTTGATATGCTTATATTAAAGATAAATTTTTAAAAATAAAAAAATATTATTTAAATATATTTTGAAATAAAATAAAATACTTTAAAAAACAACTATTATTACAATAATAAACAAGTCTCAAATAATTGTTTTTTTTATAAAGGGATCTAATATATTTACGTCATCTATTAGACGTCATTTATAGAGGGACATGGCCAAACACTAGTTTCAATCTCATCCCACTGTCTTGTAAACCAATGCAAATGTTGAAAGCTTGGACTTGAGAGTTTGATGTTTCCTGCTTTCCACACCAGTTTGGTTTTTCTTTCTTGGTAGATATTATCCTTTGATTTTTTTTTTTTTTACATTGCTATTGATCCAATGGCACCAGCAAACTGTGACACTTCTCCTATAAAAGCATTACTAAGGTAGTGTTTGTTTAGGAGATTATGTCCGTGTTTTATTTAAAATGCAGATACAACATATTTGATAATGAAAAAACACAGTTTATTGTTCATAAATCCTATTATGTTTTTGCATTTGAAACACAGGGGGAAGGAAAGCAGATTCTTACGCGGATGAAGTTCACTGAACAGTGGAAGCATGTTCCACTGTTCCGGCCGGACCGGGTCTGTTTTATTTGTTTTTGTTAAATGTGGTACTTCTTCTTTTATTTTTTTAACTACCACTAAAGTTTTATTTTGTAAAATCAATCTTTAATCCACTATCAAAATATTTCTTGGTACCATGTGTAATGCAGATTGAAAAAAATATTAATACCTAGAACCATACTAATGTAACTTAAAAAATAAAATTATAAATAAGAAATTTTGATGATCAAAACAAAAAATAAAAATAAAAATTGCATGGTACACATGAACGTGTTTACCCTAGTTTTTTTTAGTGTAATTTATATATTTATTACCTTCTAATGTTTTGAACAAATTTTTCTTTTTGTTAGTTTTAAATGAATTGATACTTTAAATAGTCAAAATACAAAATGTTTGATTTTTCCACACACACACACACACACACACACACACACACACACACACACATATATATATATATATATATATATATATATATATATATGTTTCTCACGCTTTTCTTTACAGCTTATTATGTTTGAGTAACCTTTTTACACAATTACTCTATTTTTTTTACAAGAGGGTTGGTAGCTCATAGAACTTCCAATAAATTTTTCCTTTATCTATTTGCAACAATTGTAAAAAAAAAAAAAAAAAAAAAAGAAGAAATAGTTTAATTGTTGTCGTCATGATACGATGCAATCAAGGACCCATGTTCTTCTCTCATAGTATAAATCAAAAGGATGGTGTTTTTATTTATTGTGCATCTAAATTTTTTTTATTTGTTTTAATATTTTTTATTTGTTTTTCTTTATTTTAAATTTATATTTATTTCTTTAATTTTATATTTCAATATTTAGTTTATTGAAAATTTATAATTTATTATGATTTATTTTATATATGGTTAACTCGATCTTATAAATTATATTTTTTTTATGTTATTAAATTTGATGAATAAACCAATTGAAATTTTTAGATATAATCTTAGCATCCTTTTATATTAAGGAAAAAATGGATCGGCACACTTTACGCATCTAATACAAACTAAAGCCGACTACTCTCCACAATAGATCGGCACACTTGTGTTTAGAGGTCTTTTTATCTTTTCATTTTCTAAAGCTCAATGAAATGATTTAATTATTCTTAAAATAAAAAAAATTTAAGTTACAGTTTTTATGTATTTTCAACTTGGTTTTTTTTTTTTGTTATAATCAAGTAAAGTGAGGGATAATTCAGTATTTTAATAAATATTAAATATTATTTAAAAAAGACATTGAGTTGTCCCGGGTTATCCCAATTGTTTTTTTTTAATTTAATTATTATCGTTATATTTTTGTATATATATTATTAAATTAGATGAACTTATTAAATTTAATTTAATCAATTACTTTAGTCTTATTATTTTTAGATATAATCTTAGCATCTTTTTATATTAAGAAAAAAATGGATTGGCACACTTTACGTATCCAATACAAGCTAAAGCCAACTACTCTCCACAATTGCTTATAAAAATATTGGTGGTTGATATCATTCCATTCCGAGAATTAATTTCTTATTGCCATCAAAATCAACAGCGCTTGCTTGACCTTTGTAAGTTTTGTTCTGGTCGATATTTTTTAAACCTGTCTTTCGGTTGTTGACTTGTTGCCGCTTTCCCTTTGTGTATGTGAAGGAGGCTTGGGTTTTTTTTGAAAAAATAAATCAAATAATAAAAATCCAAAAAACTATATTTTTTTAAATTTAAGAATTCAAATCAAATTTATGATGATAAAATGGGTAAATTTAGGTATTTAGAAGCTCCGTTAAATAAGGATTTTCATTTAATAATAATCTTAGATAGTGCTATTGCTAAATTCCCTGCAAACTAAATTAATTCTACACATGTTCCTCTCTCTTCTCCACCTTTTATTTTATTTTCTTTTTGAATTATTTCTTACTTTTCAAAATCTATAGTTCAAATTAATTAACATTTTTATGTAAAAGTAAGAAGATGGCTTAGAATTATGAAATATCTAAAAATGCAATTTTGAGAAAAAAAGAGTTATTAGTTTCTCCTGTCCTCTCCCTCACCGACACATTTTCTTTATGGATACAAATTAAATGGGCTCAAAATAATACTACAAACTGAAGGGAATAGGTCCCGGCCGGATCGATACACGCCAAGTTAGTTTAATAACATTGACGTATAATTAAGGGTAAAGTCTAGAATATAAAGCCAGCCATAAGTGGAATGTCAATGAAAGAAAAAATTGTTTGCTGGCTCTTTGAAAGAGTGCCATAAGTTCGTGCGTTGGTTCTGAGTCTTCTCTGTGAACATGCCCGCAGCCACCCTCGCGTCGCTGGGGACGAAAGAGTCTCTCTCTACGTCTTTACCCCACACATTATTCACATGAAGACGTTAGAAATTTGGTAGAGACAAGACAGTAGTAAACAGGCGCGCGCACACTTCGATATACAAAAGTAGAAGCTCCTGTTGAAGGAGAAATGTACAGAGGAGTTTTTGACCTGAAACCTGAAAGTTTCTATTTCTGCTGTTGCCTTCCTCATGAGCTCCCACATGGATTCCCATTTCTTGAAAAATACAACTCATTCCGAAGTTTCTAAGCAGCATTTCAAGGTTAAATACAGAAAGATTCTACCAACCACGTGCAATTGTTGTTTCCCACAATATACTATTTTCCTGTTCCGTTTGCTGCAGAGTATCTCGCTAAGGTGTTGTCTTTTTACCCTGTTTCTTTGAAAGTAATTTTTTTCTTGAAAGTTGTTTTTATGGAAAATAAATTTGCGGAAAGTAAAGTAATTTTTTTTATATTTGGTAGTATTGTCTCGCGGCAGATTGCGACGACTGTGGATTGATTTTGAGGTTTTTTGTTTATTTTGTAGATAAAGGGAGTCGTCATCTAATATTATGGTCACTAGAAATCCTAACTGGTCTTTCAGAGATTCTAAGCCAAGTAACTCATTACGTAAAGGAAAAATATTTCTTGGCAACAGATCTTTGAAGCTGTTCGAGTGAAATGATTAAACTTAATAAATTTTTGGGTGGGGCTTGTAATGATTATTTATGAATCAGGTTTGAAACTATTTTTACTTGATGTCAAACAAAAAATTACTATTTATACCCGATTTGAAATTCAATGGGAATGGATTTTTTATACCAAACCCTATTAGGTTTCGAGTATTTGTTGGGTAATGGGTACACGACTTTTTATATATTAAGATGATGTTTAATTATTATCCTAAAACAATGGAGATAAGATATAAAATAATACGAAGATAAAATTATATTTGGTAATGATATATAAAACAAAATAATTATTTTTGTATCCTATTTGGTTATGGTGACAAGACAAAATAAAATATATAAAAAATCTATTTTATCTTTAATATGTATTATTGTTAAACTTATATAATTTAAAAATAATTAGTTAATATTATTTTATTTTATTTTATATTGAGTGTTGAAATCGATAATATTATAATAACTCTAGTTATTAAACCAGGATTGACTTGATTAGTTCATTAAAGGCTTGAACTGATCCTAGTTAAAAAAAAATAGAAAAATGATTGACTTAACTTGACCTAGTAAAAAAAAACAGGATACAACAAGGTTTAAAGATCCTTTGAATCGGATTTGAAACTATTTTTACTTGATCTCGAACAAAATATTACTGTTTATACCCAACTTGAAATTCAACGAGAATGGATTTTTTTATACCAAACCCTATTAGGTTTCGAGTACCTATCGGATAATGGGTTCACGACTTTGTCTATATTAAGGACAATAACTAAACTTTACCTAAAAATAAAAAATTAAAAAACAAATGGCTTAATCAACCACACTGAAAAAATTTGTCACTTGCATAGTTACATGCCAAAAATAGTGCTAGGTGGCTACTAAATTGTATCATTGTCATGAAAATCGCCACAGAAAGGAATTCTTCATGGAAAAGAGGGGCCATCAACTAACCTAATTGCATTTAAATACTGTTTTTGAAATTTCTACAATTCTACTCTACCTTCTCTCCCTCACTCTACACACACAATGAGATTTGGCCTCTTATATGTACTCGTTTTCTAACCACCCATCCACACATGCACTATTTAATTATATATTTAATATTTTAAACTATTTTTTTATAAATATATCGAATAATTAGTAGTTAGAAATACTTTAGATCATACATATTTATTATAATAACTTCTAAAAATAATTTTAAAAAATCTAATATATTTTACTTACAGTTTTTTTTACTTTGTCTTGCCGCTTCGGGTTAAAAAAAATAAAAAAAGAAGAAGCTATTTCAAACAATAAAAAAAATCTATATTTTCTTAAATCTAAGAATTCAAATCCAAGTGTTTTTCAATTTATGATGAAGAAATTAATAGATTTAGTTATTTATAAACTTTATTAAATAATTTTTTTAATTCATAGTGTTATTGCTAAACTCCCTCCAAACTAAATTCTATGTATGTTCATGTCTCTTCTCCACCTTTTGTTTTCTTTTATTTTTAATTATTTTTTATTTTTCAAAATCTATAGTTCAAAATCTATTTTTAATTCAATGTTTTGTAGACCAATGCAAATGTTGAAAGCTTTGACTTAAGAGTTTGATTTTTCCTACTTTCCAGAACAGTTTGATTTTTCTTTCTTGGTAGATATTATCCTTTAATTATTTTCTTTTTTCTTACTTAGCATTGTTTCCCTGCTTCCTTCTTTTTGCCCATTTCTTCACCTTAAGCAACGCAGCTACTTTCGAAATCCGAAACCAATGCCCTTACACTGTCTGGGCCGCGGCTGTTCCCGGTGGTGGCCAAAGACTCGACCCAGGCCAATCATGGACCATCACCGCGAATGCCGGAACAACACAAGCCCGTATTTGGGGACGGACCAACTGCAATTTCGATGGGGCCGGGCGAGGGACGTGTGAGACAGGTGATTGCAATGGGCTCTTGCAATGCCAAGCCTACGGGCAACCCCCTAACACACTGGCTGAATATGCCTTGAACCAATTCAACAACTTGGATTTCTTCGACATATCTCTTGTTGATGGGTTTAATGTTCCTATGGACTTTAGTCCAGTATCAGGCAACTGCCGTGGAATTAGGTGCGCAGCTGATATCAATGGACAGTGCCCAGATCCGCTCAGGGCCAGAGGAGGCTGCAACAATCCTTGCACTGTCTTCAAGACAGATCAATACTGTTGCAATTCTGGCAACTGTGGCCCAACAGATTACTCTAGGTTTTTCAAGCAGAGGTGCCCTGACGCTTATAGTTATCCTAAAGATGACCAAACAAGCACCTTCACTTGTCCCGGTGGAACTAATTACAGGGTTGTATTCTGCCCTTGAAGCAGTTTTAAGCCAGGATTTAATGGTGTAAAATGAGAATAAGGACCATTGCTCGATTCACTTCTGACGGTGTGAATTGCTGCCAAGGTCACATGCTTTATTATAATGAAAATTTACTACAATATTAACAGTGGCAAGACCCTTTATTTGCTCTCGCTGTACCCAAACAAAGTGTGTTTCATCCTTTCGTGAGCATATCCAGCCCAGAAGCACTTTCTTCATTTTTAACCACAGGAAACTACAAAATACAACTATGCTGCAAGCAATTACCTCAAATAAAAGGATTTAAGTACTGCTCATGTTTGTTAGCTTCTGCCAACACGGTAATCCATTTTCCTCTTATATTAATCATCTGTCTTTTGTTGACAAAACCATTCTTTCCTTCTTTGTTTAATCTTTGTTAAAATCTGTTGCTTCTAAGCACTTGACAAGAGGTAATCCTAAATCATTATTAGATCAGGAAGGCATGCAATAGCACAGGTCAACAGAAAATACTGAAGCAGAGGTAAATTAAAATCGTAATATATAAATACATAACTGATAATGAGGTGGATCAATAGACAATTTCTCCCCTTCCATTTTCTTTTTTGGATAATTCGTACTAGTGACCTTGTTGGTGACTAAACTGGGAAAGTCACCTCCATCTTCTAGCAGAAGCAGCACCTTAAAACTAAAATTTACATGTTCTTGATCTCCTGGTTGAAGCAGCACGCAGGAGCTTGAGTCACTGAATCATCCAAAAGCACTGCGCCTACCTCAAAAGTTATCACATGAGTGGAAATACCTGCAAATATGATCAGGTTGTGGTCAAATATTACTCAAATATTACTAAACAGCAGACTACAAGGAATAACCATAATCAAATGAACATAAAGCACTGCAGCTTCTAATTAATCATAGTAATCATAAGTGATATCATACCATCGTTAAAATCCCATCTGACAGGCCTCTTCGTATAAACATCCTCATAGTACCATATAGTGTCGATCTTCTCCCATACATTGCATAGATACCCATCAATGACAGCAGTCCCTAGATATTCGGCTCCATCAAGAAAATCAGGCCTAGGAATACCCACATCATTAACCATAATCCGACAGCTATGAGGCTCACTTAAAGTGTAATAGAAGGTTGACGTCCGATCATTCCACTCCGTGTCATATAACAAAACAGATAGTTGTTTCTGTATTATATTCACATTGCAGCCTCTAGGCCAATCATACCACAGATTTGTGATTTGAAGGCCTGTTGAGCTCAAGTTCATATACAAAAGTGCATGGAATTGTTCAGGCCATGGAGCAGGAATTGGGGTTGATGAGTTCTCAGGCTCAGCCATTGAAGTGAAGGGTTTATGAGTTGGAGGACTATGAGGGTTATTCTTATAAATTGTGTGTGGAATTGTAGCTTCATTTTTTTTTTTTTTTTTTTGTGTTTGACTGGTTGTTGATCTCTTACTAGTTTTTTCCTTATCTATAACAGTGGGAGGTCACGTTGAAATGGATAATTAGCATCTGGGTGTTCAAAATAACTGATTAATCGAGAAAATCTATAAAACTGAAAAAAATTAACTAAGGTCATTTTGAAATGGATAATTAGCATGCTTAAATGTAGGGGTGTTCAAAATAACCGATTAATCGAGAAAACTGATAAAACCGAAGAAAAATTAACCGAAAAAATTGAAGCGAAATGAAAAACCGATTAAACCGATTTTCAAAACCATAAATTTTAACAGGTCCGGTTAGGTTTCGGTTTTGAACCAGAAACCGGACCAAACCAAACCGGACCCCTAAACAATTAACAAAAATTTATGGTATAAATAGTTAACTTGCAACCTAATCGGCTAACCCTAACAATTAACATAACCTTCCTTCTGCCTCTCACAAAAAGCCGCCTCGTTGCCTAGATAAATTCTCAATCTTCCTCTCAATTAATTCCTAATTTTTCTTTCCCAGTTTCTTTTCAATTTTCAACTGCACTGCCATCTGCGTTTCAGCGTTTAAGAAGCAAAGCCCTGGCCTTCTCTGTTTGGTTCAACTTGATAGTGGATGTATCAGATATCTATATAGAGAGGTTTGGTTTATATGTTTTCTCGACTTCAGGGATCGCAAACATTTGAATTGTGCTTCTAGTTCAAGAAACCCCAATGGTACCTGTTTATGTTCATAGGAGCAAAGGTGAAAATTCAGCCAGGTTTCCCCAAACAAGCCCATCACCCCTTGATACACTCTTGAGCCACAGCAGCGCTGGCCTCGAAGGAAGCAGGGAGATCATGGATGGCACGTGAAGCGACATCGCGGATAATGGCGGATTTATTTTTCAAGCCGGATCCAAATTCTTCCAGGTCTTTCATGTAGATTTCGATGACGGATTCAAATTTGGTTGCTAAGGTTTGGATGAAAGAGCCAAAGGACCAGGTGGAGTTTTGGGTTGACGGGTCAGGGTTCTGGTTTAGGTTTCCCGGATTTTTTCCAAAAAAACCGGATTTAACCAAACCGGACAGGTTCGGTTTGAACTGGTTTTTGGTCCGGTTCAGTTAATATTTCACAAAATTAATGTAATTCGATTCGGTTGATTTTTTAAGTATAAACCGAACCGTGAACACCTCTACCTAAATGTGTGGCTGTGAAGGGAGTTCTTGTATGGAGGCTCCTGTACTAGACTCGAAGAAACTAACCAAGCATCATTAAAAAAATAAATAAAGAAGAAGAAGAGGAGGGACTTTTAGTATTCATTCTATTTTATGTAAAGTTTGTTTTTGTGGTGCAGTAATGATTTAAAAAAATAATTTTTTTGATGTATTTTAATTGTTTTGATGTTAAAAATAAATTTTAAAAATTAAAAAAAATATTATTCTTAATAAACATTTAAAAAGTAATCTTTTTTATAATCTCAAACATGCTTTTAGAATCAAACCAATATTCATTTATTATTTTATTCAATGGTAGTTTATAAATTCTTGATTGGTTTGAAGAGTTTTACTTGATATTCTGAAAGTTTTTGATTGATTTTGAGAATTATTTTTATTAAAAAAAAACTTGAAAGGATATATTCTTTAACTTTTTATTTCACTCCTCATATAATTCTGTTTCGATTCTTCAAAATTTTAGATTTTTTTCCTCTCTTCAGTGTAAGAATAGTTTTGTTAGATCTTTAATACAGAATCGAGTTTGAGTTCATTTGTTTTTAATGATCTCTAAAGGGAATTAAGATGAATTTAGAGATTAAAAAAAAAAATTGGTTTATTACATATTGATAGGATGATCAAAACCGACAAACCCCTAATTTTTCAACGATCAAATGAAGTTTCCCTCTTGATTTCATAATTTCACAAATAAATGACATGGAAAGCAATTCTGGATTAAATTTACAAGAAACAGAATCCAACTTCAGAATTAAGTTCAATTCGCTGCATCTATTATTAGTGAGAACTCTATTGCGTATTATTTCCAATGAAGATGATTAGATAGAAGGAAAAAGGACAAAAAAAAAACGGGGGGTGGGTGGCTCTAGTCATCTGTCTATGTGCCATTTTCTACAGTGCAGACTGGAATATCATCTCAGCAAGTTCCTGCAAATGGCACAAATATCTTGAATTAGATTCTAGTCGCATTCCAATAATTCAAATATGAAGAACAAAAGCAGTAAATCTGATTTTCCAGGAAAGCAACAGTTGAGGAGACAAAAATTTAAAGGGAGGATGGATTCAATTATCAAAGAAAATAAAAACAAGCTGGA
>Ga0325404_1003535_pt1 | contig 16617 bp, 12 predicted proteins | sample PopdelMetagenome_18_FD_205664 | JGI IMG/M metagenome (GOLD analysis project Ga0325404, IMG submission 205664) | Populus deltoides microbial communities from Bellville, Georgia, United States - Xylem-Control-R1 | ecosystem: Host-associated > Plants > Phyllosphere > Stem > Wood/Secondary xylem... | reverse complement strand
GCCAATTTTTTAATTGTCATCAAAGAGGAATTTATAATTTTTTTTGAACCATATAGCTCATGATTCATGCATCTATTCACAAATTGTTTTTCTTAAAAAAATGTATAATTAATAATATATATTAGGACTGAATTTTGGATTTATTTATAAATTCAGACAGTTTGTTAGCAAGTGGAGGTGGATCCAGCAACAAGGGACACACAAACTTGGAGAGTTCTCTCTCTGTGCCATCACTCGTGAGTTACAATTGTGTGAGATTCTCCCTTGAGGAGAACTTTGGATTTGATTTTCATTTCTAACCAGCTAAGAGACACACCCACACCCTTGTTGTCTCCTTTTCGATTCACAAAAGAAAAATATCAAAGCTCAACAATTTGCATATTCGCTTTCCAATAAAGAATCAATAAAAATATCTTTGTATTGAGAAAGTGATGATCATTTCATTATCTGCAAAGTAACCTCACCTTTCGCTGCATTGGAACCAAACGAACCCCACTCTTAGATTCCTTTGTTTCTATAAGAGGCACTGACTGCTCTTTGTTGGTTTTTAACAAAACGTGGAAACTAGTCTCTTTTGATTGAAGTAAAGGTGATTACTGCTCATATTTCGATTAAAGATTCAATCTTTATCTCCTTTTCAAGTTAATCACTTGTAATTTTGATCCGGGCACTTGTTGTTTTTGGTCAAAATATAAAATTTTGCATCGCTTCTTTAAGTTCATGATTTTTACCTTTCGGGTCATTCTAGTTATGCTATATTTATCAGTTAGTTTTGCAAAGTTTTTTTTTTTTATATATATATATATATATATATATAAAAGTAGTTACTAACAGAATGCGTTTTGGGTTACGGTAGAAATCAAGAAATATCACCAGGGTCTGATTTGTTTCTCAAAGAAATGGCAAATTTGGGATTGTTTACTGGGACCAAGATTGTGAAGTCAGTGAATGTGAGTTTTAGATTACCATATTATACTCACTGGGGTCAGAGACTGCTTGTGTGTGGATCTGAACCTGTCCTGGGTTCATGGGATGTGAAGAAAGGCTTGTTATTGAGCCCTGCGCATCAAGGTGAGGAGCTCACATGGTGTGGAAGTGTTGCAGTACCGAGTGAATTTAGTTGCGAGTACAGTTATTATGTGGTGGATGATGAAAAGAGTGTGTTGAGGCGGGAGATGGGAAAGAAGCGTAAATTGGTATTGCCCGACGGGATAAATGGTGGAGAGAATGTGGAGCTTCATGATCTTTGGCAGGTGATGCTTTGTGCTCTTTTCTTTCACCCCTTTTCATGCTTTACGAATTGGTGCTTTCCATTTTCATTTTGTAGAAATGTTCTTTAAAGGATTCTTTCTGTGCCCATTATTCTGGAAATGTATGTGACGGCATTGTTCTGACATGTGTCACCAACAGATTTTTCTTGTAAATAGAAGTAATCTCACAATAACAATTGCTCTTCATGGTTAGAATTATGTTGGCTTCATAATGATTCATTGATTGAAGGGGCGCAGAGTTTACGAATAAAACAATGTCGGTTTCTTCACATGTAACTTTGCTGATGTAAAAGTTCATTTTCATGGAATTCAGACTGGTGGTGATGCCATCCCTTTCAGAAGTGCCTTCAAAGATGTCATCTTTCGCCTAAGTTGGGGTTTGAACATAGAGAGACCCCTTGGAATTCAGAATAAGTTGGACATGGAAGGTAATTGTACAGACTTATTAATGTTCAATCGTTGTTGCTGTTGCTATTGTTGTGTTAATGTTTGTGCCTGATTTCTGTTTGCTAACCTTTTTTCCTTTGTGATTTCTTAACTATAATAGATGCAGTCCTTGTCCATTTCAAAATTTGCTGCCCAAATGTAGAAGAAGAGACATCAGTAAATTCTCTCTCCCTGCTGAGCTGCGCACATTTGTCTGCAAGCAAAGTTATGCATGCTCTTTTCAGCATCGCACCTATTTATGAAGTTTGATATGTCCAGGTATATGTAATTGGCAGCACCGCAAAGTTAGGGCAGTGGAAAGTTCACGATGGGCGTAAACTTAACTATGCTGGTGACTCTGTTTGGCAAGCAGATGTTGTGATGCAAAAGGGTCATTTTCCATTAAAATATCCTTTCGAAGCGTTTCCCCCCAAACAGTTGGATGTTTTCTAAATCATTTGGTTATCGTTACACTGTTCTCTCCCTCCCTGTGTGTGTGTCTCTGTTTGTCTTCCTTAATGGTTGTTTACGTATAAGTACTGTAAATATGGAAAGGCAGGAAACTTTTCTTTGGAAACTGGTGCACATCGCGACCTTTCTATTGACTCTTCCAAAGTTCAGCCAAGATATATTTTCCTTTCAGATGGCATGATGCGAGTAAGCTATAAAGATTAACTCAAATATCAGCATATGTTGTTGTCAACAAATGTTGTGGTGCTGGGGACTTTTCAATCGTGATTATAATTCACACATATTTTTTTAAATAGGAAATGCCTTGGAGGGGTGCTGGTGTTGCAATACCAATGTTTTCTGTTAGATCAGAAGCTGATCTTGGGGTTGGTGAGTTTCTTGACTTGAAGCTTCTTGTTGATTGGGCTGTTGAGTCAGGATTCCATTTAGTCCAGCTTCTACCGATCAATGACACATCTGTGCATGGCATGTGGTGGGATTCATATCCATACAGGTATGCAACAGAACTACCATTTATAGAACACAGAATTTAGTATTACAGGGGGACTCTATATAGATTGTATTAAGGCATGGTTAAGTCGATTTTTCCAGGGCAGAAATTACAGGGGGACTCTATATAGATTGTATTAAGGCATAGTTAAGTCGATTTTTCAAAGACAGAAAATGTCTTCAATTAAATCACCTGGTTAAGAAAAATAAGCTCTAACATCATCAATTTAATTGTTTATTTTCTCTGAAATTTCATGATGTCGCAGTAAAAATTCCACTTAAATTTTTTTCTTCTTAAATTCTTGCAGCAAACAAGGATTTGATTGGCGAGCTCATTTAAAATTTTCTCCTGCCTTGGTTTTTTGTTCTTGCAGCTCACTATCTGTGTTTGCATTGCATCCACTATACCTGAGAGTAGAGGCACTTTCGGAAAATCTACCGGAGAATATCAAGGTGGTTTCATAGGCTGTTCATTTTGTTCTATTTTACAGGATACAAGAGTAGATTTTCTTTATTATATGCTAGCAATTACAGTGAACTTTATTCTTACCTATTAAACTTGCTTTTTACCCATTCCTTTTTGTTGTTAACACCCTTCCTTTCCTTTCCTTTTTCTTGCAGAAAGAAATACAGGAAGCTAGAGAGCAGTTGGATGGAAAGGTTTATTTTTTTGTGATTCTTCAATTTCATGAAGGAACACATTTCCGATGTTCATCTCTGTTGTTTTTAATGACTTGTTGTGACCCAATTAAGAAAATGACAAGAAATTAGAAAAGGCCTGAACCATGATGCTGCATGCTTTCCCTACAGGACTGGCCTGCAGGATCAGTTCTTCAGTGCTTTAGCTCATTACAAAGGCATGAAAGCAGCAAGCCATCACTTGTTATTCGATTACCTAGCTCCATCTTATATAGTAGAATCTTGTACCTTGATGTAGTTCTTGGATGGGAGGGAACAAGCACTCATGTTAGGCAGTCTCAAACATCATTTTAACAAGATATTTGTCTTCATGAAAAAGAAAGAAAATAGAAGTCCAGAACTTGTTGTGATTAGAATTATGATAATATGGCTTAACCAGTCCTTGTATTAACATATTTGAGCTTGGATCTATGCAGGATGTTGATTATGAGGCTACGCTGGCTACTAAACTTTCAATTGCCAAGAAAGTGTTTGAACAAGAGAAAGATTTGATACTCAACTCTAGTTCCTTTCATAAATATTTCTCTGAGAATGAGGTCTTACAGACTTATATTTTCTTCTTCCTATGATCATGACCATTACTCCTAAAGTACTTTGATGTGCAATTTGAACTTTGATCATTTTTCTCCTTGATTATACTCTTTAGAGCCAATTGGTTATCTAATGTATGTTTTACTTGATTGCAGGAATGGTTAAAGCCCTATGCAGCCTTTTGTTTTTTGCGAGACTTTTTCGAAACATCAGATCACAGCCAATGGGGTCGTTTTTCCTGTTTTACAGAAAAAAAGGTTGTCATCTCTTTGGCTTTTCGTTCATCCAAGTTGAGATTAAATATCATTTGTTTAAATTTTATCGGATCTTTTCACACATGATAACTAGGTTATATAGATCTTCGATTCAATTTCGTAAACAAAGTTACGTTATTTAAAATCTCTGACAAAATTGCACCATTTTCACACAGCTTGAGAAACTTGTCTCAAAAGACAGCTTGCACTATGACATAATTCGCTTCCATTATTTTATCCAATTCCATTTGCATTTACAGGTAAGTTAATGGTCTGATGATATTTGTCTATCATTTGCAATTTCTCTTAAGCCAGCAGTTGGTCTTATCTTGTTTGTATCATAATATACTGGCAGTTGTCAGAAGCTGCTGAATATGCAAGAAATAAAGGGGTAATATTGAAAGGAGATCTACCTATTGGTGTAGACAGAAACAGTGTGGATACCTGGGTCTATCCAAACTTGTTTCGCATGAACACCTCCACTGGAGCACCTCCAGATTACTTCGATAAAAATGGGCAGAATTGGGGCTTTCCAACTTATAATTGGGAGGAAATGTCAAAAGACAACTATGCTTGGTGGCGTGCACGTCTAACACAGGTTTTGCACTCTACATATGATGATCATGTCTTACTTTTCCTTCGTTTCTTTCTGAAGAATAACTTATTTGTTTCAATTACAGATGGCAAAATACTTTACAGCATACAGAATTGATCATATTCTAGGTTTCTTTAGGATCTGGGAGCTTCCAGAGCATGCCATGACAGGTCTGATTGGGAAATTCCGGCCGTCTATCCCTCTAAGTAAGGTATAGCAGCACCCTCCTAGCTTTACCGCATGAAAAGTAAGTTTAGAGGATGCAAGAGCAATTTAGGCTTTGCTATAGGGTACTGGAGTTCTTATAAAGCCTAAGTGCCCTTGCAGCACTAGTCCTGAAAGCACCTGTGAGAGCAATTTCCTTTCATGTTCTATTAAATATGTTCAAATAATGTTCTGCTGCAGGAAGAACTTGAAAGAGAAGGAATTTGGGACTTTGATAGGTTGAGCCTCCCATATATCCGGCAAGAATTTGTACAGGTTACTGAGTTTTCTTTGTTGGCTGTAATATGGTCTATACTTCTGATGATTATCAACGTATAGCATTTGACTTATGACCTTAAACTAAATCAGACATTATGAGCATGTTGATTTACCCTTTCCTCTCTTTTTTTTCAGGAAAAATTTGGAGCTTCTTGGACCTTTATTGTGTCAAATTTTCTGAACGATTATCAGAAGGGCCGCTATGAGGTAAAGTTATGCTTTTAGTTGATAATCTTTGAGGTCCACCTCTGAGCATTTTGACTGAACCAAAGTTGGTCTAGTGAAGAATTTGAGACTCCCAATGAGCCTCTAATGGTCTTTTGAATTCTTGTCATAAAGGAACCTTTTCATATGAATGGACCAAACTGTCTTGCAATTTCTGATATTAAATTTCTTCCATTAAATTTCTTATCTGGTTCTTTCAAGTTGTTTTATAGTCTCCATTCTGTTATAGCTCCAACATATGTGCTTCTTCTTCTAGCCATTTGATTTATTATATCCCCATATATAATGCATTCTTCTAGTAATCCATTTCTGAAATTCTGTTGACTTGATATAGACAATCTATGAGCTTGTATTTAGGGACTCAAGTTTGGTGGTGTTCTTGAAGCATCATTTTTTAGTCTTACTGTCAGGAAAGCGATTCTGAATTCTTATCTCTTCTCCTGTTTATTTACATCTGCTTCAATCTTATTGTATCATATTCGGTGTTTTTGTTTTGGTCTGAAAAATTGGTTGACTCATTTTTCTTCAAATTACTCTAGTTCAAGGAGGATTCTAACACGGAGAAAAAGATTGCTTCCAAGTTGAAGATGCTTGCAGAAAAGTCCATGTTATTGGAGAGTGAGGACAAGATACGCCGTGACCTGTTTGATCTTTTGAAGGTAGCATATAGTGAAAAATATTTATATTCCCATAATTTTGGTAATATGGGATTTATGCCAGACCTGTCTCTTGATTGCTTTAGAGTGACTGTTCAATATTGATCCTATTACTAGTCTCAGTCCTTGGTTTTGATCTGTTAATTATGTTTGTAGAATATAGTTCTTATTAGAGATCCTGAGGATGCAAGTAAATTCTATCCTCGTTTCAATCTCGAGGATACTTCAAGTTTTCAGGATTTGGATGACCACAGGTACTCTAATCATATGTATTATGGGAAATTCCTAGTGCATTTATTTTGAAAGAACTATAGAAGAATAAAGTAAACTAAAAGTTATGCATCCCCCTTTTGCTTATTAATATTTCCGGTGTTCAGTAACCAAGTACTAGTTTTTTTCCTTGTTTTCAACAACCTCCTCAATTCCTGCTGATATAGCTTCTCTTACCGTTGTCATGCAATACAGCAAAAATGTTCTCAGAAGATTGTACTATGATTACTATTTTCACCGGCAAGAAAATCTATGGAGGCAAAATGCTTTGAAGACTTTGCCTGCTCTCCTGAACTCGTCAGATATGCTAGCCTGTGGGGAAGATCTAGGTCTCATTCCTGCTTGTGTTCACCCTGTATGTTTGTTCAATCCTTCCCAACTTCCAACTCTAACTGCCCGCATTTCCACTCTTTTTAGTTATTTTATTATTTCAAATCTGCATTCTGTAAAAATCAAAGCATGATTGGATAATGTTATGCAGGTCATGCAAGAACTAGGATTGATAGGTTTACGCATTCAACGTATGCCCAGTGAATCTGACCTGGAGTTTGGTATTCCTTCTCAGTACAGCTATATGACGGTGAGTTCTAGACTTCTTATGCTATATTTCTATGTCTATTTGTTCCCTACAGTTACATTAGAGTGATATTAATTGGGCTGGCAATCATGTGCTTCAGGTGTGTGCCCCATCATGTCATGACTGCTCGACCTTTCGTGCTTGGTGGGAGGAAGATGAAGAAAGAAGATGCCGATATTTCAAGAACTTGGTGGGGCCTGATGCAATTCCTTCTAGTCAATGTGTTCCAGATATAGCACATTTCGTCATAAGGCAACATGTTGAAGCTCCATCAATGTGGGCAATCTTCCCTCTTCAGGTACTGTGACTTGGCTTGATTATCAAACATCAAATCTTAGGCTGCTATAGGGAAATCTGTATCATAACCAGTGAATATTTCATTTCATGTATTAGATCGATGTTGATCAATGCAAATTCAAACTAAACCATTGGTTTTCTTAATGATCAGGATTTGTTAGCACTAAAAGAAGAGTACACGACACGTCCAGCAACAGAGGAGACGATCAATGACCCAACAAATCCAAAACATTACTGGAGATACCGTATGTGTTCAATTCCATTTCTATAGATAGATTTAGTTAGATACTAGATTTTCTTCCAGCTAATAAACAAAGCCGATTATTTCTGTGTCATGTTCTCAGGTGTACATGTAACATTAGAGTCTCTGCTGAAGGATAAGGAACTCATAACAACCATCAAAGGTCTTGTTCGAGGGAGCGGACGCGCACATCCTTCTGTTCAAGAAACCGATGAGCTAGGGAATCAAGAAACGATAGTATTGATTCCAGGCAAACATCAAGTTACCACTGGTCAGGAAAAGATTTCCGTCGGAAAGCAATTAAATGGGGTTCCGAGAAAAGAGACTTGCGTTCCACAAGTCCTGTGATATCTTCTACGACACTCGCACATCTTGCAGCCATTAGGGCTGAAGCCATGCATAAGCTTGTACAATACGAGCAAACTATGGGATGTCCTTGTTCACATGAACCGCTTGTGAGATTCAACATCCTTCTTATAAATGGCTTGCCAATTTATAATTTGAAGTCCTTCCTTTTAATAAATGCATACTATTTGTCAATGTTATTATACAATTAAACTAGATTACCTGATTAGCTGGCTAAGTCAACTTGATTACTTGTTAATTTGATTTTTAGTTGAGGTTTATAGGTTTATTTCAAAACAAATTAGACCAGAATTGACTTGGTTTAACTTGGTCAACTCGGTAGGTTAACTATAACTCGATAGGTTAACTATGACATGTTTAAAACTTAGTTTGATTTTTTAAAAGAAACAAAAAATTTAATTTAGATAAATAAAAATCAATATGAAAATATAAATGAGATTGATCAATCTCATAATTGCGCTTGTCTGATTGATCCATTTATGAATTATTAAGTTAATTTATTATTAATCAATTCGAGTTGAATTATATTTATTAAAATAATTAATTTTTGTTTTTTTATTAGTATTGGCCTAACTAAATTTAGACTTATTTGTCAAGTTTTGATTTTCAAGCTTTTTAAATCAATTTACGAAATATAAGTATTTTTCTCTCAAAGTTGAACAAAAAGAAAGATAAAAAAGACATCAGGAAAATTAAGTTATGTTTTTTTTAATAAATAAAAAAAGAAGAAATATTCTGCCGAAAAGAGTGGATCTCAACCGGTTTCACAGGATGCCCCACTTGCAAGGTGACAAACGGTTACAGAAAACGAGAGAGTATAACCGGAAGCCAGCCCCGTATGACACAATAAGAATCTGCCGCGTCTTAACATTGCTCTTCTTACGTGGCCTTTTCTGATTGGCCAGTGACAATAATAGCCACAACGGTTGGCTAAAATTGGAAAGACCAAATTTAGGCAGAAACTAACTTTTAAAAAAGGGGGAGGGAAGGAAAGGCAGTTAAAAAAAAGAAAAAAACAAAAAAAAAAAAAACAGAGGGTGGTAGGAGTGGTGGAGAGAGGTTTTTTGGAAATTTTATTTTCCGGTGACCGGACTCGTTCGTCGCTCCTGTTGCTTTCCAGTCTTCCCTGAATGCCTTAATCAGCGTTCAGGGTATTTTTTTTTCTTATATTGTCAATACTAAAAAACACAACATTAGAACATCAACAAATGATTATATGATTACATTTTTTTTAATGTTTGTTTGAAACAATTAGTTGTGAATTTTACCTTAACTGATATTTGATTAATTTATTTGTTTTGTTCTTGATTTTCTTTTCAGAAATTTTTTGGAGATTTACCCGCGAGGAACGAGAGATTAATAGGTGATCAATGTTGTTGAATAGGGTCTTAATCCTCATTTTGTCACAGAATATGGGATGTGAAATTTGATCCATGTGGTTTAATAATCTCCAATGTTTTTAATCTGGTATTGTAGGTGATGAAGGATTCAAAAATTTGGTACATTTTGGCCTGTATTTCGTTGGCTGTACTTGAGTGAAACAAAAGGAATCCTAGCACTTGGCTTTTCCCACCAATATTGTGTAAGCATACATTGTCTCTCTGTGTTTAATTCTGTGAATTCTTGTTGCTCAATTTTCCATCTTTCCCTGTTGTTCATGGAAGATTTGCCACAATTATACTGTGGTTATGTAAAAAACTTTTGAGGGCCATGGTATTCTTGATGTCCCACACCTTTAAACTTTTAAATTTCCTTGAAATCTGGTGAAATTTCAAAAATCTCATGGATTGTTGGAGGAATTTGAATTGCTGTAATGGGATCAAAGCATTGTAGAATACTGGTAAGAAAGCTATGTTATGAGGATTATATATAGAATTAACCTTGGTTTGAATCCTAGATCTGTGATGCTGTTATTGATTGTTGTTGAAATTTTCTAGATATGAGCCCTAGATGTTGTTGGTGACTGATTTTGATGTTGTGCCTGTTAAGGATATGTAGAAATATGATGGCTAATCTCCCATGGAAGACTAAAACTCTGGGAATCCTCTGAGAAGAACTGCCCTTGGCTTGCACTACTGCCATTCTCACCTGCACGAGATTCAACAAAATGGCAGTAGCCATTGATCAACATCATGGATTCAAGCCATTTAAAAGATCCCAGAGATGTAGACTCCAATCTCTAACTAACTTTGACTTAAACATTCTTGAAATTGACCAAACCAATCTTTCCAGTTTAAAACAAGCATTCGAAGTAGTTAAATTTCACAGAAGCTTCTCCAGTCCGTGTTTTTCCTTGGCCACTAGAGTTGAAGAAGAGCTCGACACTACTCCAAGGATTGAGATTCTTGGTGGCCATGGAGCCCCGAGAGTCCGTGATCTTGTTGTTGAGGTTGCCATAGCTTTGGCCTCCGGTGTTGATCCCATACCAGTATCAAGTGGACTAGGTGGTGCTTACTTTTTGCGCAGCAGGAATGGAGATAATATTGCACTGGCAAAACCAATTGATGAAGAACCTTTAGCCTTCAATAACCCGAAAGGCTTTGGGGGGCTGATGCTTGGCCAACCTGGTATGAAACGATCAATTCGAGTAGGTGAAACTGGACTTCGCGAATTAGCTGCTTATCTACTAGACCATGGTGGGTTTGCTGGTGTTCCTCCAACAGCATTAGTAAAGATTTCCAGTGTTGGGTTCCACGTTAACGGTGTTGAAAATATTTCAGCTCCGCCCTGCAAGATTGCCTCACTCCAACGTTTTGTAGAACATGAATTTGATGCTGGGGAATTAGGCTGTTCTGGTTTTTCAGTTGCTTCTGTTCATCAGATTGCGATTTTTGATGTAAGAGTCCTAAATCTTGACAGGCATGCTGGAAATATACTTGTAAAAAAGAACGATCAGAAGGAAAAATATGCAGCCGGGGCAGCTGAGCTCGTGCCTATAGACCATGGACTTTGCCTACCTGAGTGGCTTGATGATCCTTATTTTGAATGGCTGCATTGGCCTCAAGCCTTAGTTCCCTTTTCAGAATCTGAACTTGTGTACATATCCAATCTTGATCCATTTAAAGATGCAGAGCTCTTGAGATCTGAGCTTAGTTCTTTAAGGGAATCTTCTATCCGAGTTCTTGTCCTCTGCAGTATTTTCTTGAAGCAAGCTGCTGCGGCTGGCCTCTGCCTTGCCGATATAGGCAAAATGATGACCAGGGAGTCTTGTAGTGGAGAGGAAAATATGAGTGTATTAGAGGATCTTTGCACAAAAGCAAAGGGAGCCGTTGTTAATGCATCAGATGATGAAGAGGATAATATGGATAGCAGAGAAGAAAAGGACGAGTTTGAACTATTTCAATTCGATGAGGAGACTGAGCACATTTCTGCTGAGGTAATGGATCTCCATCAGCTCTTACAGTCCCCTCCCGAGATTGCTAAGCCACCTAAAATTGCAAAATTCTCCCCTGTAAGATCACTGCCTAGGTCGCAAGATGAAGAACTATCTCCGTTGTTTGAGGAAACTGACCACGAAGTCAAAAACTATAACGATGGTGATGATAGCAACAGGACTTCCAAAGAAAATGGCGGAGACAACAATGGGGACGACAGCAAACTAGGGGGTTTAACGAGGAGCAAGAGCTACTCAGTCCGAAATAGGGCTTGCGAATCTGAGGGCATTTCTTTTGGAGACTTGAGTGAAGGTGAATGGAAATTGTTCTTGGAGTGTTTCGAGAAGCTTTTGCTGGAGGATCTCGAGGGCACAAAATGTGGCAGCTTGAAGCAACGGTTGGGAACTTCTTGCCAGTTCTGAGAAAGTCGAGGGGTGCTTGTATCTAGTTGGAGAAGCATGTACATTGCCCCTGTAGATTGTAGATAAACATTTAGGATTAAAAAGTGATGGGCAGAAAGCCATCCTTTCCCTTTATTTTTGTTTCTCTTACATTTTTCTAATATCTTTGTATACAGAATTGTGAATATTGTCCTTTACATGATTGATTCTTCTTGCTAGAAGTTGCATCTGAAATTATTGCAGTAACTTGTTATTGCATGTAAATGGCTCTGTCATGGTGGGTATCAACAGCAGAAACCAAGAAATATTTGGTGCTAATTAAGAACATCATCTACTCTTGGATCTTTGATTTCTGCAATGATCAGGATCAGATAGGTTTAACGCCTATGTTTACATGGTTCCAAGGAGATTGTCGCAAAACGTAGCAGATGCAGCCAACAATCAGGCTAGGTTAATTCTTTCAAATTAAAAGTAGAGTTGAATAGTTGATGCTCCCAAAATTCATGCGTCTTGTCAAGTGGAGCTAGCGTGAATTTCATTTCATTCGAGGATCCAATCACCAACTTTATTAGACAGGCTTTAGCCCTATGAAGATTAAGGCTTGAACCCATTTCAAACTAAGCCCGTAGAAACAAGCTCATTAGAGATATCCTTCGAGGACCTGCACATCAAAGTTAAACCCACCAGTGGTGCATTGTGAGTCAGTGGCACATCACATAGGGTGGATCCTTTTTCATCGCCAGCTATTATAATTATTAAACTCGGTTTAATTTGATATTCGGCTTAATTTGATAGATTAACCTGAAAACTTATGATTTAGAATTTTATTTAGACTGAATCTTAAGTCAAACCTTAAAGGATATTAATTCAATGAAATCTAGTTGACATGATTAAATCTGTTTAAATCTAACTTGAATAACTCTAAAGAGTGTTTTTTTTTTTAATTAAAAAAAAACAACACTGTTTTATAACAATAATTGACCCATTAACCCATGTTTGCTTCCGAGTTGATACTTAAATCAGTTTCTAACAATTATGCTTATAATAACAATGTTGTTTTTTTTGTTTGGTTTTAATCCGCGGAATCCTCGGACCAACTAACGAGTTGTGAAAAATAGACCAAATTCATTTTAAAAAAATTGAATTCACATGATTTATCATTAGAATTAAGTCTTCATTGAAAATATATTCATTAGTCAATTATATCATAGGTGGTATATTAGAACTATTTAAACTTGCAAAAAATAGATTAATTTCATTATTCATAATTAGAATTAACCCTTGATTCATAAGATCATATGCTCACTTATCATTCGAGGATTGAAAGTGTTTTTCCAATGAGAAACCAAAGTAGAAAGACACAAATGTTTTTCCAATGGAAATCTCAAGAGTCAAACTCTTCGATCAGCCCATGAATTCTAAAACTCATTTATTTTCTGTATTTTCATGGTTACGATTTGAAAAAAATAGATTAAATAGAAGCTATAAATTAATGTGTGTCCATAAACCAAATACTTTCAAACCCAGAAATCATCATGCCGCACAAACATAGCCATAAAACCCTTCGTGCTTCAATTCTCGGATCACAGATCTTCCAAATAACAGTGTGTGAAGGTAATAAACATCAGACCAACCCAGAAAGGAATAATAAATAAAAGCCAATAAGTGAAGAGTGCACGTGTAGGTGAGCTGAACCTGAAAAGTGATGATGACCCACTTCAGAGAGAGAAAGAATGATGCTTTAATACCACTCGAGGATGAACAAAGACAAGAATTATTGCCCCTTTTGATTTGGGTTTTTGATTCCATTACGCCCTAATCTAATCATACATGAAATGATAAAATATCTCAAATCCTACCTTCTTACTTAATCTCTCTAATCCCATCAATGGACCTCCTCAACATCTTGCTAACATTGACCACTCCTTCTTCACCAACCCCACCCTGCTGCCTGTCTACTTCTTCTTCTTGATGGCCTCCCTCTTCGTCTTCTAAGCTCTGATGGAAACAATGACCGGTATCATCCACTCTTTCTTGGGTTGATGCGACCAAGTTGAAAGATCCAAATTTGGGCGTGGGTTCTTGAGAATTGCCACCGAATTGGGTGTCAAAAGTGAAGGAAAAGTTTGGATTTGATGGGGCGAGTTCTTCAATTTTGTCAAGTGCTGTAGGGCATTTTTTTCTTCTCTTTGATTCCCTGATTGTTTCTGGCTCTTCTTTCTTGGATTTCTGGCTTGAAGAAGTTGCTAGCAATGGTGGGTCTTGGCTGGAATCATGACTTTTGGATGTTTTTTCAATGTTGTTTTTCTCTGCCATTACTTTGGGTCATGAGGAGAGAAGACATAATAAGAGAGAGACCCTTCTTTCGGACAGCTTTTTAAATATGGTATGTCATGAATTTACACGAGGTCTATATTTGCTGGTGTAATTAAAAAAGATTCTGTCCTTTGCAAATCACAAAGTAACAACTAATCTGATGATGGTAATGATTTTAGAACATAGGCAGAGGCCCGTACAAGCATGTCCCTGTATCTTAATTATAGTTACAAAACTATACTCGGAGTGTCGATTTCAAAACTTTTTTCTTTTTTTTATAAAAAAAATCAAAGTTTTGATTTATTTTTTTATTTAAAAAAAAAAATGGAGAACCGAGTTTTAATTATATCTAGATGAATCAAGTTAACAGGTCAATCTAGATTTTTGACCGGATCAACTAATTTTTTTTTTTAATTTAGATCTGTTAGGTCGGTTCAAGTTTTATTTCATCTTAATTGTATCTGGCCTGGATTAACTAAGTTAATATGTTAAACTAAATTTTTGATTAGATTAACTACCTTTTATTTTTTTTAATTCAGATCTGTCAGGCCCAGTTCGGGTTTTACTCAATATTTTCATGGATATAAATAATAGTATTTAATTGAAAAACACTCAACTAAAACAACTTGTTAATTATTGATAATGCAATCTCTCATGTGTTAATATAAGAGATTCCCTTACTTTTTATATTTTTTAATTTGAATTTTGAATTAGTATTATGAGATTTTTTTTATATCAAGATGTTACTAGCTATTTCATGAGTATTAATAGGATGCTAGTTAGTTCTAAACATTATAAGATTTTATATATATTTTGAATGTTGTTTAAATAAAAAAACTCAATTAACTTAAAAATCAATTCAAAAAACCCATTATTTTTGAATATTTTTATTACTAATGTTAAAAATTAAAAAAAAAGTTATTGTTAATGGGAAAATTAATACATTCAATTCACTAGGGATATTAAAAAAATCAAACAACAGAGTAAACCAAAAAAACTGAAATTAGAGAATAAAAAAAAAAAACTAATTTAAAACCAGAAAAATTACTTAGTTCGATGAGGTTTCAGTTTTAAAAAGCTAAACCGATTAAACTAAACTAAACTAAACTAAACTGGATTTGTTTCAGTGAAATTTGAACAGAAAAGAAGGTATAAATAGCTTACTTAACCTAACCCTAAGCACTTGAAAATTAAAATAATCTATAGCATCCCTATCTTGTTCTTTTTGATTTCATGAAGACGCAATCCATCCCCACCTTTCTCCCTCCACTTTTTATCCCCCTTTACCTATAGCCCACCATCTCTAGTACTGTTGACGCGGCTATGCTTAACTTATTCTAAACCTCACCTCAACTTGCTTCTTCTTCTTTTTTTTAAAATTTAGTTTGTGTTTGTTTTTCGGGTAATTTTTACGCTAGTGATGAATCGTAGTAAATAATATATTTGGGTTTTAAAAGAATTGAATTTTATACTGCAGGATTCATTCACTTAAAAATTAAGTTCAAAATATAATTCTCATACAATAATTTTTGCATGTTCTTTTAACTGAGATTCATAAATATTTTTAATATATTTATTAAAAGTTACCAAAATATCTTTGTTGGTCTCCTTCTTACGGTTTGTAAGAAAGGCAAAAAATAACTTTCTTCTTCAAGCTCCGAACCTGGAGAGAAACCTGGGATGGGATTGCAGCAATGGAGTAATAAAAAAAGTGTTGTAGTTCATGGAGTTGTTTGTAAAATTTTATATTAATGAAGTGTAAATTAATGCAATTGAAAATTAAAAAATAATTACATGTTTTTATGCAACACATTAATGCAAGGACGATTAATTCATTTTTTTGGGTGGCTTTGTGAGTCTTTCTACTGCTATTGATATTGTTGTCGATTTTTTTACTTTAATTTGTGTTCTTCTCGTATAATTTAAAAACACTTAATGAATATTATTGTGGTTAGCAAGGTTGTCTAGTCAATATATCTTTTTTCTCATATGTTTCCAAGTCCGAGCAAGAAATTATATGGTTTGATTTTCAAATATAGAATTAAGAATAACAAAACTTTAAAGGCACTGTTTGGTTTCCCAGTTTTTAATGCTGAAAAATCAATCTTAACTCAATCGAACCGGTTTTGTTTGAATTGTTTTTCATTTCAGTCTAGGTCATATTCTCAAAAAACAATATCTCCCGAGTTGGACCGTGATCACCTTAAAATTCACCTTTGAAATGATTCAAGATAGTAGGGGTGAATAAAAAACCGAGAAAACTAGAAAAGAAATAACTGAAAAGCGAACCGTGAAAAAAACCGATTAAAATTTTAAAAAAATTGACCGGTTCGGTTTCGGTTTTATAAGCCTGAAACTGAAAAAACTAAACCGAACCCAAACCGAAAAAAACCGAGCCAAATTGGTTTGAACCGGTTTTTATCCTAAAAAACCAAACTGAACCGAAACCGATCGGTTTGAACCGGTTTCGATTTTTTTTAAAAATCTTCAGTTTGATTATTTTTTTTGGATAAAAACCAAATCGAAGCAAAAATAATCACCCATATGAGATAATTTTCCCCTTAAAGTATCATAAAATTTAAATGTTATCCTTTCATTAAAATATCTTATCGTTTAACGTTAATGTTGTCCAATTTTATATTTGATGTACTAATGACATGCCTTGTTTTTTTGTT
>Ga0325404_1003524_pt1 | contig 16645 bp, 8 predicted proteins | sample PopdelMetagenome_18_FD_205664 | JGI IMG/M metagenome (GOLD analysis project Ga0325404, IMG submission 205664) | Populus deltoides microbial communities from Bellville, Georgia, United States - Xylem-Control-R1 | ecosystem: Host-associated > Plants > Phyllosphere > Stem > Wood/Secondary xylem... | reverse complement strand
CCCTTGCAATTAATGACAAGCATGACATGTTAACCAGAACTTAATTTTCTAGGAAAACATATATTTTTTTCTTCATCAGGTAAGCTTATGTGATTTCTAGTATCTATCATCTTACCCGATATCAAGACAACCTTTAAAAATTTCTATGAAAAATAACATATATCTGGCATCTTTTTTTTAGAAGGTAAAAAAATCTGGCTTAAGGAGTCGCCACATAATATTATGGTCACTAGAAACTCTTGCTGATCAATAAAGATTCTATAATACAGGACTGGCTACGCAAAATGAAAGATACTATCATCCCTTAAACGTCCTACCTGAGGTAGCTGCATTACTGGTTTTGTCTTAAATTGCTTAAGGTATGTTTTATTCTGTTTTTTATGGTCGGCTTATAATATTCCTTACTCTACTGCTAGTGAATATTCGACTACGAATACTTCCAACTCTCATGTTGTTAAATATTATGTATCCAAAAAAAAATATGGTATTCCTGACTCTAGCGCCATTGAACAAATCAGTAAAATTTGCTTAAGATATCTAAAAATGCCTGTTTGGCTAGATATTAAGATAAAAAAAGTGAAATTAAAGGGAAATGGCATAATAGTGTGTTTTGTCAAACACACCATTAACCCAAAGGAAATTGGGTTGGCTAAGCCTGTGGCCCAGGCCTAGCCTAGTCTCAATAGTTTTTGTGTTCTTTTTTTTTAAGGGGGGGTTTGGATCTAGCCCAGCCATATTGGTTGGGCTGGATCCAGCCGACCTGGCTTGGTTACCGGCCCTACCTAGTGACCAATCCGGTCATTATCAGCAGACTTGCGTGAATTGTTCACTTATGCTTGCTATAGAAACCATGTAATTAAAATGCCAAGGGGGAGAGAAAGAAGACTTACCTGGTGTGACTGTTGCTGGAGGCAAAACTGATGGCGATGGTTGGGTGGTTCTAGAGACTGGTGGCTAGGCAACCGTCTCAACCTTTCTTTTGTTCTTTTGTGTTTCTTCTTTCTCTCTAGTGTTTTTTTTTTTATTCTCTCCCTTTCCATCTCTGGCTCCCTCTGATTTCTTTTTTGTTCCCCCTCTTGTGACAATAGCTTTCCTTTGCTTTTATATGGATCATCCTCGATTCTAGGATAATGATCGTATGGACAAAGATATGCACAATTTGAGTTTGTTCCATGTTTGGATGGGATAAGGACACTTGCTAGACTGTTGGTGATGACCTCCTTTACTTTTTAATGGTGCATTGTGAGGCGAAAGAGGAATGAAAAAATGGGATAACTTTGGTGTGGTGATGGGTCTGATAGAGACCATCATCATTTTGTTCTTCTTTTCCCTTTTCTTGTAGGCGAGTTCCTATGTTCCAAAGAGGAAGAGGATGAACAGTCTTTGGAACGACATCGTTTCTTTAGCTGAAATAGACATCTTTATTTTTCCCTTTGAAGTTCTGACATTTAGCAATTGGGCTCTTATTCATGGAAATCTTCTTTTCTATATAATTTCACACCTGGATCAATTGCAATTGGGCCCCTGGATTTGAGCATCATTTACAAAATAGTCCTTAGTTTCAAATTTAATCAATCCAGTCCATAATTGACTCTTGAACTTTTAATTCTTTCAAAATTACCCTTGGAAAAATCAATTAACCCCTATATAGTATCACCGCCTATGCACTTCGGTCCCTAGAATTTAATTTCTTGCAATTTTAACCCAAATTGACCTCAAACTTTGATATTTATTTAATTAAGCCCCTAATTGTCTTAATTAATTAAATCACAGTTTAATTAAGTCTCAAAACTTATCAATTCTTCTAATTTTTTTGTGAAAAGTACTTCCAAATTTATAACTCCATCCTTATTAGTCCTTAAACTTTCAATTTGGGTTGTCTTGACCTCAATTCTCAAATTATTTTTCATCCGTTCAATTTTGTATTTTTTTTAAATTAAAAAATCAGGTTATGATAGTTGTCGCACTGTTTATAATATTTACGATGCCAAGACATTTGAAAACTTCATTTTATTTTGGCTTTGCATAGTAAATTTATAAAGAAACATGGACATGAAGAAGAACTTTTACTTCTTTCAAAAATCCTGAAAACTTTGAAAGTAGTAAACTGACATATGATCTTCCTTGAGAGAGAATGAAATATAAAAAAATAGTCATTGGAGAGGCGACCCACCTTGTCAATAAAAAATCCATAAATTTTTAGAAATGGTCTAATTGTTCCAGGCGATATGCCCATTGGTGAAAAATACAAAGATTTTTTGGAAATGATCAAATTGCTTTAAGCGACCTACCCGTTGGTCTAAAAATATGGAGATTTTTTGGAAGTGGTCTAATTGTTCCAGACGACCTGCTTGTTGGTAAAAAATACAGAGATTTTTCAAAAATTATCTATTTATTCCGACAACCTGGCTGTTGGTGAAAAATATAAAGATTTTTCACAAGTGGTCTAATTATTCTGGGCGACCTGCTCATTGGTGAAAAATACAAAGATTTTTTAAAAGTGGTCTAATTATTCCAGTCAACTTGCTCGTTGGTGAAAAATATGAAGATTTTTTAGAAGTGGTCTAATTGTTCCAAGCAAGCTGCCCATTTTGTATGAAATACAAAGATTTTTTGGAAGTGGTCTAATTGTTCCAAGCGACTTGCCTGTTGGTGAAAAATACAAAGATTTTTTAGAAATGGTCTAATTGTTCCAAGCAATCTGCTTGTTGGTGTTGGTGAAAATGTTAGAGACTTTTACTTTTCAAAAGTGGCTAATTCCCATGGGCTACCTAACTCTTAGTGAAAAACTTGAAGTTTTGTTTTTACAATATTGGTCTCATTATGATGGGTGACCTTCCCAATTGAAAAATACAAAGATTTTTTTAGTGGTCTAATTCTTATAAGTGGCCTGCCCAGGTCAAAAATTTTCAAAAGTATTCTCAATTTTTGGCCATTTTGAGGTGGCCTTCCTTTTGATGGATCCCATCGAGGATTTCTCTTGTGAATTTTTGTGAAACACATTGTTCAATATTTAGGAGTTAGATAATATGCATGTATCTTTACCTGATTCGAAATATAGGCCCTTATTTCTTCTCAATCCCTTTGTTGCTTGGTTGGTGAGCTCTTGGTATTTCTAATTTGAGCTCTCTTGGTCATTTGGCTTCTAGCCCACTTGAATTGGCTTATATAGGTCTCTTTTAGAATATTTGTAATTTTACCCATCTCAGCTTCTATGGTGCCCGTCGTGACCTATTCATTTGCTGGAAATTTTGTCTCATTAATCAATTTAGAAGATCATTCATTACTTCCTTGTCTCACTACTAAAAACATTTGGTGTCACTTATTTAAAAGACTCAAATTGCCTTTTATAAACAATAATGCCTCCTTGTCTCGTTGTAGGAGATGTTTTTTTTTTTTTTACTATTACTTTGAAGGGATCAATTTACCTTTTAAGTACAATATTACCCCATTATATTGGTCATTGCCCCTAAGTGTGCTCTGTTAGAGGCTCAGATAAATAATGGTTTTGAGTAATCATTCTCTCATTGATTCTCTTTTTGGTTATAGTGAAGAAATCTTTATCTAGAATGAATCTTGAAATCTTGATCTTGCATTTTAAAAACAAAAATTGTTTCAATGTGAGTTTAAAACGATTTGCTTTTGAAATCTTGCAACTCCTTGATAATGTTTCTTAGAAAGGAGATGATTTGTTCTTGTGTCGGTGATTGCAATTGAGAAAGATTCATCATGATATTGCTAAAAAAGAGGCCACAAGGGATATATGCATTTTAGAATGTGAAAGGGATAACAAAGATGTCATTTTCTTATTTCAAGCGCAAGCAATTACAATCAATAAACTTTATCCTCGTCCAGTTTGATGTTTTGGACTTTACAAAGAGATGTATTTCATGAATCCATAAACAATGAATCCACTATATATCATTATGCATATATTTAAAATATTTGGCTCAAGAGTCATGGTGTAAGGGTAAAGGTTCATTTTTCTATTCATACTCTCTGGTTAAGAGTTTGGTCACCTTGATGAAGAAGTTGTTTAATTCATTTGACATTCTACGAATAGAATGTCAAAATGTTGTTTTAAATAAATATCAAATCATTTTTGAAATAAAAAACCGAGTTTAATTTTTCAAAATTTCATTGAGGGAAAAGATTTTGGTAAAAGAAATTAATTAAATCTATGAGATCATGCAAGGCTGCAAATGTGTATTTGTGAGTTATTATAGGGAACCTCTTTCAGGATTTATAAAAATGAATAATATTTGATTTTAAATCAAAGAAAAGACACAATTGAAGGACAAACTTATTTTTTCATTGAAACTTTAGAAAAGAGGTTTAACAACAAAGACTTTAGGTTAACATCTTAAGTTATGGTTACTAGCAAGGTAATACATAAAAGGGCTAAATTCTTAGCAACTATTGATTGGAATTTTCTAAAATCTCCCAATCATTCCTCTCCTATGAATTTATCAACAAAGGCCTTTTTTTCTAATAGTTAATTGGAGTCATATGTAGACCATTCTTGGCCTAATGACATTATAGCTTCATCTTCAGGGCAATTGATTTATAGGGACCGATGTGGAGAAGTTAGCTATTAAAGGGGTAGGTGTCTTTGTTTTGATAGTTTTTTCTCTTGCCTTTGTAACCACCTTCAACTTTGTGAACCTTAGTTTCCTTTCTTTTTCTAGTGAAACCATTCTCCTCATTCGAGTCAGCAATCTTACCCAACCAGATGGTTTGTTCAATCCTCTTAATTATGACAACCAGGTCAGTGAAATGTTGTGCAGAGCTTATAACCAAATATTTAAAGTACGAGGCCTTAAAGGTGTTAGAAAATAAACTAATCATCTCTTTTACAAACAAATAAGGATTAACTTGTACATCTTCCTCACGCCACCTATAAGCGTATTTTTGTATGGACTCCTTGTTATCCTTCTCCATAACTTGCAAGCTTGACCTATAAAAGGCCACGTCCATATTGAACTTTGCCTAATGAAGGCATTAACCAAATCCTTCCACTTTTTCACCTTGGTATTGTCCAACCACATATACCAAATGAGGGCAGCATCACTCAAGCTATCTTGAAAGAAGTTAATTAACATTTTCTCATTACAGACCACCTCAGTCATTTTATTATAGTATGCTTTAAGATGAATTATAGAGCATTGAGTTCTGATATATTTGAAAAATTCTGGCTCTTTAAACATTTTAGGAATGACCACAGTGAGCACCTAACACATCTTAGTAGCATTTATAAAATCATATAGGCTAGTTCCCTCAATAGCCCTTATCCTTACCTCTAGGGCAACCAATTTTTCCAAGCCATTTTCTTTTACCACCTTGTCTTTTTGAGATTCCTTCACTATAATAAAGCCCATGATAGACAACATTCTTATAGAATATGCTGGTTGAGCAAATTAGAAATACATAACTATTGAGATACAAGTGGCATCTCATTTGCCCCTTGATTTTATGGATTGAAAGAAGCTATAGGCATATGTGGAGGCTAAGTTATGAATGTTGCTTTTTTGAATTTAGATCTCAAGGCCTATTCGAGCAGATTAGTAAACCTTGTGACTTCTTCTTTAAGACTTTCTAACTCTTTTTTATGTTGGGCTTCTAACTAGGCTCTTTCTTTGTTTTTCATTTGTTGTTTTCATAGTTGAGTGTTATAGATGTGTTTCAATAGGGAACCTATATTTCAACCTACTAAATAAAAATCATGCAATTATATAAAAGTGATGATGTTATCAATAAGAAAAATGGAAATTCAATCTGGACTCGCCCTTCACGGGATGACAACGATCATTATTCATGGATTGTAGGAGCCTGATGTCATCATCATGCCAACGAGGGGATCCTTGTCCAGTCTTGCCTAAATTTGAGCTTTTAATAAACCTTTCAGCTTTCAATTCAAGTTAATTCCCTTTTTGTCAACTATAATAACTCAAACTCTTGTATCCTATGTGATGATCATTTGCCACCTAATGATCATGGAATTCAAGATGTCACATGTTAGGCTTGCTATAGTGAGATTACACAGGGTACAACCTAGTAAGTAGGTTCTAGTCGTTAAGTGCATTAAGGGATAGGTTACTATCTAGTCTCAAAGGGTCTCTCGCATGCTCAGTGATCATCCTTGAAAGGTCAATATAAGATCATCATACCAACCACTTTCAAGTAAGCAATCAATAGAAAGTTGGATGGTTTCATAAGTCTTGCTCAGGCTAAAGGCATTAAGGTATTGTTACTTCCCCACCTATCCTAAATTTTAAAGTGTATGCTCTTAAAGTGATGCATAACAATAAAGATGTGTGCTAAACTTGTAAAAAACAATAACCAAATAAACCCAACATAACAAACATTATAACAATTGACAAACAAAAGGCAAAGTTTAATATTAAGATCATTAGGAACCCTTACTGGTCAATAAAGATTTTATAGTACAAGACTAGTTACGTAAAAAGAGAAGATATTATCATCCCTTAAGTGTCCTACTTGAGATAAGCTGCATTGTTGGTTTTGTCTTAAATTGCTAAAGGTATGTTTTATTCTGTGTTTTATGGTCTACTTATAATATTCCTGACTCTACTGCTAGTGATTATTCGACAACGAATACTTCCAACTCTCCCGTTGATAAATATTATGTAACCAAAAAATATATGGTTTTCTTGACTCTAGCGCTATTGAATAAATTAGTAAAATTTAGATTGAAAGCAAAACATATCTTTTTTATTATTATTTTTTTAAAAAAGAAAAAGATAGGTATATATCGCATACTAGATTTGCATTTCACAGTAAAAGTCTAAACCCAAATACACAATAAAGTTAGTAAAAAAGGGTACGAGGGACCCATAAATAAATTCAAAAGGATCCTTAATTTTTTTTAGAATTTTATGATATCTAAAAAGACCTGTTTGGCTAGATATCAAGATAAAGAAAAGTGAAATTAAAGGGAAAGGGCATAGGGGTGTGTTTGACCTTAGCCCAAAGGAAATTGGGTTGGATGGGCCTAACCTAACCAGTCTCAATAGTTTCTATTTTTTTTAAGTCTGGATCTGGCTAAGCCATATGGGCTGTGTTGGATCTAGCCGACCTGGCTTGGTTACTAGCCCGACCTAGTGACCAAGCCAGTCATTGTCAGTAGGCGTGCATGAATTGTTCATGCATGCTTTCTATAGGAACTAGGTAATTAAAATGCCAAGAGAGGAAGAAAAAAGACATACTTGGTGTGACTGTTGCTGAAGGCGAAACTAATGGCGACGATCGGGTGGTGTTAGAGACTGGTGGTTAGGCAATCATCTCGATCTTTCTTTCGTTCTTTTATGTTTCTTCTTTCTCTCTGGTCTTTTTTTTTATGTTTGTTCTCTCCCTTTCCTTCTCTAGCTCTCTCTTTATTTTTCTTTTTTCTTCCTTTTTCTTATGGTTTTGTGTCGTATAGTCTCGACTAGTGGTCTGTTGTAAGGGAGAGCAAAGATCTCCTTCTGAGTTTTCTCTCTAGCTCTCTTTGTTTTTTTTTTTTTCTGTTTCTCCCCTTTAAGACACTGACTTTCCTTCGATTTTCATCCTTATTAGTCCCCAAACTTTCAATTTGTGTTGTCTTGACTCAATTCTCAAATTATTTTTCATTCATTCATTTTTTTATTTTTTTGAAAATTTAAAAATTGAGTTACGACATCTATAAATATCCAAAATCACTAAATTACAAGGGGGCAAACTCACTCAATTACTCTCTTGTCCTATATTCCTTTACTTTCCTGTTCCATATATTTTCTTTGCACAAACATTTTACCCCTTGTTTATTTACTAGCTTAAGTATCGGAGGGTCCTCTATTATGATAAGGAACATATTTCTCAAGTTAAAACCCACTAGACAAGGTCAAGACTAGTCATCTCAGCTTAGGACATAGTCATGGAAAGCCCAAATCTAATTTGAAGTTTTTCATAACTTCATCAATGGCATTGTTTGTGAGAAATGAACAGAAAGCTAGTTCATACATGTTACACACCTTTCACCAAAAATTTCAAGATAAGGGAGAGTAATTGATCTTCCTATCATAAGAGCTCTAGCTCTCTTAGGTCACCAATAAATTTCTCATCAAGTGTGAATGCTTAACAATGTTATTATAGCCATACAAAAATAGCTTTGTACTCTTCAATTCCATATACAAGAAATACAACACACAACTTATAAGCAACAAGTGCAAAAAGACAAATGTAGTTCTTTAAAGGAACATGAAAAAACAACGAGTGAAATAGGCACGATACTCCAACTCTATAAAGAAGCGAGAACTTCTCATTAGATCCTAGCCATCAGCATGGCTATTAACATTAATCTTCTTCTGATTTTACTTATATGATCCTTGTCGAAAAATACATAAACACGAGACTATATCATCTCTAAAGAATAAGAATGAACACCATTACCACCAGGTGAGAGACTCTTCAGTAATTTATTGAGTGTTACACACCCATCTCTCCAAATATTAAGTCTCTATGAAAGCCAACCTACACTACTATAATGACCTGTAGATCCTAAAAAACACATATAAAATGTGAAAAGCATTCTTGAACTTGTAAAATAAAAGAGTGACAATATATGCAAAACTATCCCTATCAATTTCAATGGATCTGCTAGAGTGTGATATCATAGCCTAGAATCTGGTTCCATCATTGGCCTTCACAATCATTATATTACGTTCATCTATCATTCCAATACTAGCATTCTAGTTAAAAATAGCATGACAAAGTTATTCATCATCACCCAACATAAAGATGAAAGCATCGTAGCATATTTATAGAGATTTAACAAGGAAATGCTGAACATAAAAAATACACTTGAACCCATTACCACTAAGGCCTTAATCAATGGAGTTTACAACTATACATTATAGGAAATCTTATATACTATTTCTCATAGGACTCTCCTCAATGTAAAAAAAGATATGGAGAACCATGTTCAAGTAGAAGAAGCAAGTCTCGACAAACAAAGACACCCTCGATTCTAAAAAGTAAAGTCTCCACAACACTATCAGTATACTACCAAAGCATCTAAGAAAAGCACTAAAGGATCGATTTATGATCATTTAAAATTTCCTGAACTCCTGACCCCACCTATTACCACCACATATGTTAAGATGTTACTTCCATTTAGGGAAAGGATTTTGTGTGATATCCACCTCTTATAAAAAGAGACATGAATACAAGAAGCTTTAATAAGTTCTGTCAATTTCACCTTGAATACTATCATGACACCAAGGAATATCATAACTTGAAAAAATAAATAGAAAGGTTGGTCTCCAAGATATACCTTCAACAACTTAACTAGATTGAATAAAATCTTTATGATGCACTACCTAAGATCAGATAACTTTCAAAAATTATATCTCCATTATCTTTTGAATATGTCAAATAAAAAAAAAGTAGTGTTTCTACATATATCCATGAAATCTTCATATCTCCAACAAAATGTCTCAATGAAAATCTTCATATATCTAAAGAAAGATCTCCATGTGCAACATCCCATGTATTTTCAAGTAAATTTCACCCATATGAGTTTCAAGGTCATTTGTTTTACTCATCATGTAACAAACCTTCCCTTCACAAAATTTCTAATGCAGTGATTCCTTTCTATTTTATCTTTCCTTTTATTTTACCTTATCTCAACAGTTATTTCTTTTTCCCTATTTTTCTCCACTTTTATCATATTCGACTTATATTTGATCAGGCTCATAATTGATTCCATAAACTTACACTTTTCTGATTTAATATGACTTTGGCAAAGTATCCCCTTATATGGAACTCTTTCTAAAACTGTAATTCCACACAATCCATATAAACTCATCATCAATATCATATTTATATGTTTCCATACCACATAAATCCAACCATCATTTGATAGGTAACCTAAAGCATATCTTATTCCATAATCAATCACATCCATACAATACCATCTTTATACTACCTAATTGCATAAATGATTTCAATACTACTTTAAATAAAATATCGCACGTGAATAATAATTCTAATTAATTTCAATTATAAGTTCATTAATTACAATCCAAAAAGGAGTATCTAGGTAAAATAACAAGTTAATTACATATTAAAAGGCATCAGTACTAAAGGTCTACCTAAATATAACAAAAGAAATATACATTATTATTGTTGTCATGGAAGATGAGATAGACATAAAAATACATAATACATAGTATTAGCTATCATATAAAATATATAGTTCATTCATGTAATATGTAACTAATATGACATCAAGAAACACAATAATTTATATCATATAATCATGTATAATAAAGCACAACTTCATTTTACATCTTGTGATGTACTTGATCATTAAGTATGTAGTATGTCCATAAGATTGTGATGTACTTGATCATTAATTATTTTTTTCCATCCCATTAATTTTTCATTAGCTCATTTATTTCTATTTTTATACAATCTAATACTCAACTATGATCTAAGCTACTTTTCTTAGATCACTTTACATCTTGTGATGTACTTGATCATTAAGTATATAGCATGTCCATATGATTGGTTGAATTCTTTTCAATCTCTTTAATCCTTTTTTTTTTTTGGATTGTGTCCATAACATATAATCAGTGAGCTTCCCCACTCATGTGGCTGATTCGTGACCCCTGTTCAGTAATGCCCACTAATATGGTTGGCTTGATAATAATTGATTAGTAGCACCCACTCATGTGGTCGGCTTGATAATAATCTATTAGTAGCCCCTACAAATACAACCGACTTGACAATAACTAATCAGTAGCCCCTACTCATGCGGTGAACTTGACAAGATCTGATCAATAGCTCTCATTCATATGGTCAACTTAACAATACCTGATTAATAGCCCCTACTCTTTTAACTGGCTTAACAATACCTGATTAGTAGCTCGCATTCATATGGTCAACTTAACATTATCTAACATTCCTTACTATGTTTTCACTTCTTTCTTTCTTTGATATTTCTCCTTTCTTTTCAAATTGAAAAATACAATAACGATAAGTAATTTAAGAACAACATTCTTTTAAATAAAAAACAGATGCTAACATCGGTTTATAATTTTCAAATTTTATGAATTTGCTTTCATGTTATCCTTGTTCAAATCATATCAAGACATCTTATAACACATTCCATTTTTCTTTAATTAATTCATTTCTTATTTCTATTATCTTTAAATATAAATAATTGTTTTTATAATTATACATGATACCCATTTAATATTTCCTTACATTAAGGTTTCCCATTAACTTCGGTTCATAACCTTTTTATTGACATAATTACATAACAACATTAACTAGCCTTTTTTTTCTCTTTTAGTTGAAGTGTTTTTGTTCCATTTTGAACCATTCACAACTTTGTAACTTAGTCCTATTTTTAATTTCTTCTTATATAAGTCATACTTTTCATATTGCCTACACAATTTAATTTTTTTATATATATAAGCTCTACTTGTCATGACATCTTTTCTAATCTTATTTTCATATAAGATATTCAAACCACTTAATTATCTAATATCTTAACTAATTTTTGAACTTTTAAAAATCCACAACTAGTTATTGGGTTAGCATAAACCACCTTGAAATTTCTAAACTTTCTTGATACACAGTAAACATAATATCATAACAATTAGCATATTTGTAATAATCTAAACTTTCTTGTTCCAATACTAAGATTGTAAAGTTCACACTAATTACTTTCCAACACTTCACCCTATATTTACATTCATCAATTTCCAACTTCATCTTTACTCCTTAAATTTATCATATTTGTAATAATCTATGCATAATTTTACATTATAACATACACAACATTTTATTTTCCATGTCTCATTTATTCATCACTTTTCTATTTTACTTTCCTATACCATATTAATGGATTTCCAAGTTGAACCTAACATAAATACCAATAATCTTACATTTAACAATTTACATTTTATGCATCATTTCATAAATATCACACACACACACATTATATATTGCGATGTTGCGGTCGCACAAATTAATTACCCTTGCTTAAAACACAACACACAAGATAATATAGAGCAAGTAAGGGGTCAATCCCATGAGTAAGGTTCAAGTCAGATTTTTATACTAGATGATATGCAATTTTGGGGGGGGGTTTGGACGTTATCTAGGCTAAAGCAAAAAAAAAACAGAAAACTATCAAGCGAAATTAAATAAAACAAAAAATTATCAAAAGAACAAACATTGGTCGCAAGTAAACTTCTACATACAGAAATCAGAACTAGTCATGGAAACAAAACATCAATTTATATTCTGAATATTTATCTTTTCTCAACATTGGTTAGTTAACGGATCCGCCGTATAACTAACCCTAACCATCAAATAACCACAATATCCGGACTAGTAATTTAATTCAATGGCAGCCTTAAGAACTAGATAAGTTGATTAATCAAGAAAACATAACTATCTGCAGTCTATGTTTGATTTGATTGAATGTTCTCCCTAAGATTAATAACATAGATCTGCCACAATTATTAAACTCAGTTGCTTCACAAGTTCATACACCACAACTCCGGTTTTGATATCAAACTTAGCAATAGATTGCCTACAATAATAACTTAGAGTCCGCTCTAGCAATTAAAATAAACAATCATAAAAAAAATAAGCATAGGAGAACAAACATATTCATCATATAAACTAAAAAGAAAAGGTAAAATAAATCTCACAGTTCTTGAAATCCGAAGGTTTCCATGTCCTTGCAACCAAGAAAAAGAGTTTAACCTTGCATGTTTGTTGAACAACTAATCAAAAAGAAGGAGGAATGCATGATTTCAGGTTTCTTAGAGGAAGGGGGTGTTTTTCTCTTCTTAGTTGGCTACCCCCCTTCTCTTCTCTGACTCTTTTTATATCCTAAGAAACCCTAGTCTCTATTTGACAAAATAGTCCTCCCTTAAGTAGACAGTTTACATTTAAGTACTTCAATAACTATTTTTCTAAAAAAGAAGAAATAGCTGCATAAAATATTCAAGCTTTGACTTAGAGGAGCTAAATTGCTGAAATAAAAACTTGGATGTCGGTTTAGATGCTTCGGAATGTAATTTGGACTCGTTTCTTCACAAAACCTATTTGCTGACAGAATTCAATTATCATCTTTGAAAAATCATATCTCCTTCATATGACATCTTTTTTGTCTAAAATTTGGATTGTTGATAATTCTTTGAGTTAAAAATCCAAAAACATTGATTTTGCATCAATTGACCTTCTTTAGCTTCAGATATTCAAGTTGGAATGATCGAAGGTCAACATTGGTAAATTGCGAGATTTGACTTTGAAGGCTGTGATTTCCATGCTCTTCCTTATTTTATTTTCTTGCCTTAGATTTCCAAAAAGATATGGATGTTAGCTTTTTAATGCCACTGGAATCACTTCATTTCGATCTCTAGATCTCACGTTCTGCACAAAACATTGACTGAAGATCAAATATGTCAATTACCTCTAATTTACTTCTTTTTGCATCTTCCATCCAAAAGTGCCTTCAAAACATAAAACAAAGAATATCAAGGTATGTGTGTGTGTAAAACATAGGCAAAACACTAATTAAATGTGGGTGAAACTATCGAATAATATGGTTGCATCAATGTGTGTGTGTGTCCATTTTAGTAATTACACACAAACTTTAAAATCTTTCTTTCATTTTCATAATATAAAACCATATTTCTCAATAAGTCAAATTGCATAACTCACATACTCAACCTTAATATTAATCACATAACCTCCTTCCGACATAAATTTATCAACTAACACACAATTACATCAAATTTCATTCAATTCTTTCATTTCCTTTACTTTACTCATAGTCGGCCCTAAGCCTACTAACCATTCCATGATTTTTCTTCAATTTTGAATCCAATTCCACTTAATCTAACTTTTATTCTACATAATTTCCTAAATTTCATTACTGAATATCTTTTTCCTTAACTTAATTTTATAACACACAACTTATGTTCCCTTTACAATTCTATAACACCCATTATATTTTCAAACTAAACACTTATACCAAAAAATACATCTCATACATATACATCAAAATAACAATTAATTCCACACAACTTTGGTTTACTTCTTCCTTTCTCTAAATTACTCAAAAACCCTAGCATTGATAAATTGGGTATTTCTTTCCTTAAGAATGAAACACAAATTAATAAGAAATTGAGTTATTATAACACTTTATCCAATGATTTGGAACAAAAATTAGGAATTCTTTACAATTTTCTTCTTCTTTCCTCTATTTCTCTTCAAATATCTTGTTTCTTTCTCTCTAAAACTTGATCTCTTGATTTCCCATAACCCCAAGCAAATTTATGTATAATTTTCTCTCACTCATCTTCACTTAAATCACTCCCAAGTCAAATCTCACCCTTAGTTTTAAAGAGAAGAAGAAGAAATTAAAGAAAAAGATGAACTTCCCTTTCTTTTCTTTCATTATAGCAGCCAGCCCTAATAAAGAGGAGAGGTGGTATTTTTCAAAAATTTTAAAAATGCCATTACTGCTTGCTTCAGTTTTATTTTAATTGTACCCAACCATAAATATTTTCTCAATTTAACTTTTGGGAAAACTTCACGGAATGTTTGTTTATTTTTAATATTTATTTCCTCCTATCAAGAATTTCTATACTTTGACACTACTTTACTAATTCTGGACTAGAAATTCCGCAAATATTCCATTTGATTAAAATTATTTATTTTTAGTCTAATTTTTCCAAAGCCATTATATTTTTATTATTTATTTTTTACTAAGTCAGGGATTTACACCATGTCTCAATGAAGAATCTCCATTGCAAGGTTTCCATTTCTCTATTACAATTCTTCAAGTCTTTGTAACCACTTATCTTCCAAGGATCTTCTCAGCTACTTATCTCCAAAAAGATTATAGATCTTTCTCCTTAATGCTCATGAGATATTTTTCTCTAAAATCAATTCCCTAATGCATAGATATCATTTATTTTTATACTTATTTTTTTTTATTACTTATACCGCTTTGTTTAATAAGCAAAACAATTAAACTTTTACCATAAAGACATTAACAAAAATTAAAAAAACAAAAACTCCCGCGCAAGGGCGGAGGAGCATGCAAGGCTAAGGTGGGCTATAGTCCAGGAGAAAAAAATAAATCCTAACCTTCAATATACAAAACTCTAATTCACACATGTATATAAATGCAGCAATTAATAGTTTGAATAAGTTCTGAAAAAAGATTTTTTTAGTGCTCTAATGAATCTAAATTCAATTTTCTTAAATGTATTCTCATAAAAAAAAAACTCTGATTTGACATTAGTATTCTCATCTAATATTATTTAGGAATGCAAAATATTGTTAACAAACAACCAAAACGTATAATTTAGTAAAAACCTAGTTGAAATATTGAATTTTTTTATTAAGTTTTTATATAAATAATCTATTTTTTATCTAACAAATTGGTAAGAACATCTTCATGCAAAAATAATTAAATTATATTCTTTTCTTTATCTTTAATATTTTAAAAAATATAAATTCATTTTGGATTTCACATACATAGACTAAAAGATTTTAGTTGATATATATTATTGTATTAAAAGCAAGATGTTATTAAATATATTAATTTTGGTTGGGTTAAAATTTAAAAAACTAATCAGTTTTCTCATGAAATCTATTAACTAAATCTTGTTAATATATTTATTAAAATTTAATTATTTTATACAGTAATTTAAAAGTTTTTACAATAAATTCTCTTACAAAATAGAAAAGATAAATATTAATTGGGAAGATAAAATTATTATTAGCTAATAACCTAAATAAGATTATAGTGAAATCCTAATTAAGAAAATTGAATATTTTCCATTAAGTTTAGATATGAATACTCTATCTTTTATTAGATAAAAAGAAAATATTGTCTTCTTGAAAAAAATGGAGAACTCCTACTTATGAACTTGAAAATTGATTTAATTATATCTTATTCTTTACCAACTAATAAAGCATTGCTTCGAATTTGAGAGATGCTAAATTTGATTTTCTCCTTGCATATGTGCAATATATTTGCACACAATATGAAATTGACATACCCCATATGAATGTTTTGTATAAAAAGATTACAGGTGATTTATGTCAATATAAAAATTAGTGACAATTTACCAACATTATTATTATGATATATTTAACTCAATAATAGATTTTTAGTTGGAATAATTAAATTCTAGATTTAATGATGAGACAGTGAAACTCTTTGTATTTAGCTCTGCTTTAGAACCTAAAGACAACTTTAAATCATATAAAATTGATGTTATTTGCAAGCTTGCTAAGAAATTTTATCACAAAGATTTCAATAAACAGGATATGTATTATTTAAAATCTCAAATAGAGCATTATTAGATTAATGTGATTCATCATAAGAACTTTTAGAATATGTCTACCATTTCTGAATTATGTCGAGGATTAATTAAAATAAATAAGTCGCAACACTATCATTTGATTGACAAGTTGATTCGTCTTATTTTGACTTTGTCTATTTTCATTGTCACCCTAAAGCGAGCATTTTCAGCAATAAAACATGTTAAAACTGTGTTTTGCAATAAAATAAAATATGAGTTTTTAGCATATTTTATGATGATTTACATTGAACGAGAGTTTG
>Ga0325404_1003522_pt1 | contig 16650 bp, 9 predicted proteins | sample PopdelMetagenome_18_FD_205664 | JGI IMG/M metagenome (GOLD analysis project Ga0325404, IMG submission 205664) | Populus deltoides microbial communities from Bellville, Georgia, United States - Xylem-Control-R1 | ecosystem: Host-associated > Plants > Phyllosphere > Stem > Wood/Secondary xylem... | reverse complement strand
AATTAAAGAGTATTGTTTAGATAAACGCAACTCTTATAAAGAAACCCCAAATTTTATTTTTTGATTTGAGTAATTTTAATTAAAGCGGATATTTAATCTTATAGGGTTGATTTAGCGATTAAGGAGGCATCTTGACTTCCTGATTTTAAAGTTTGAAGCCAATATCTAGAAGAATTTAAATTGACCCAATAATACTTTTTTATAGTTGAAAAAAATATTTTTTGCAAAACATGGTCTAAAATGATTGTTTTTGGGTTTGTACTTTATTTCAATTTCTTAAAGCATAATAGATTTTCTTTCAAAAATAAAAGTGGAATAAAAAGAAATTTTTTTATTAAAACAGAATTAATTTTCTAAATTAGGCAATAATTTTTTTGTATATTTGATTTTATCCTGTACATGCTAGGGAAGTTCTAATCCACTACCGCTAAGCATTGCTCTACTTTTCCCTAGCACCAATAAATAACCAAAAAGCTGTTCTGGATCTTATTTATCAAGATAAAGCATTTTTAATTTTATGTTCATTTTTTTCATGCCACGCTAATTTTCACATCATTTCTATTATATTAACTATAATCATATTTTATTTTGAAACAAATTACACACATATTAACTATAACTTACCCAATCATAAAGGTCATGTGAGAGTAACTTACACGCATTAGATTAAGAAAAGAGTCAGATTAAGAGGTTTTAAGTTTGAATTATTATATCAAGTTTAATGATAATATATATATAAAAATTACAGTATAATATTATTATTTTTTATGTTTTAAAATTTTTTGGTCCAGTCCATAATAATAACAAGTGCAATAAACTAATAAATACATATTTATAAATGCTAATTTAACTCACATAAAATAGGTTTTGGCCAAAAAGCACTGGTTACTAAGAATTAACTAAAATTCCTAAAAAACCTCTATTTTTTATTATTAAATTTATTTAAAAGAATAAAAAAATCCATGTGAGATAAAAAAATCATTTTATAATGACTGAATATTAAAACAAATCACTAGAATAACCTTTACAATCAATTGAAACTTGTAATATATATATATATATATATAAGAATCATACATTGGTTTCATATTACACCCAGATTTATTTAATGAAGACTAGTTTACAAGACTGCCCATGCTTATCGTCTGATCAAAAATTTTTAATATAACAAAAAATATTCAGGTTGTAGAAAAGTTTTGCTATTATTATTAAATCTGATTTAAAAAATAATTTATTATTCATTTTTAATTTAAAATTAAACTATTTAAAAGTTAATATTAAGTATGTATCTTCAGGTCTGAACTTATACCTCACTCAAATGCCAAGAAAGTAACAGAAGCCTTCAAGAGGAAAAAAATCAAATCTCAGACCTTACATAAAATCCATTTGAAGGAGAGAGTGGAGAAGAAGATGAAAAATAATGGGGGCAGGATTTATTTTTTTTTACACACGGGATTGTGTTTTGGAAAAAAAAATAGTAATTATTTCAAATATAATGATATTTTTATAAATAAATATATATTTTTAGTTGATTTTTTTATACCAACTCCTGAGACTGTAAAGTATTATCTGCTTTTAAATTTCAGGTTGCAAAGTTTAATATCCAATAATCTCGTTGCAAAATGAAAAAATGATCAAATTATATAATGCTAAAAATAATTTATCACTTAAAAAAAAAAGTAAATTATGTCTAACCTTTATTTTTTTTATTTTCTTTGTCGTGATATTCTTTATTTGGTTTAAAAAAATTACATGATATGATAATTATATTATTTATTCAAGCTTTAATATTTTATTTAACATTTTTTACTTAAAAACTAATATTATTTTCCAAAAGCAAGAAAAATATTGCAAACTTCAATTAATTATCTTTCAATCCTAGTATTCACTTTAACACGTCTAGAAATTTTTTTTATATTCTTAAGTTTTAAAATAAAATCTTAGTTTCTTAATTATCATAAAATATTTTATTTATGAAAAAACATTTTGTTGCCATGGTGTTTTGAGTACCAACTTCTTTAAAAAATAAAATTTGGTGTCATATTCACCTTTTAAATATTTGTTACCACCAAATGTTTCAAAAATCATAAATAATTCCTAAGATGTATACCATCCATAATAAATAAAAAATAATATTTAAGTTGTGTAAAAATATTAATTATTTTTTATCAAAAAAATAAAAAAGTATAAATATATTAAAAATACTAAAAGAAAAAAATTGGTCATGACAGGGCTGGCTCGTGCGATGGGACGATTGGGTTCAGGCGGTGGAAAGCTTGGGCTCAACCAACTTGGCCCATTAGTGGGCGCCCGGGATAGAGAAGCCTGACCCAGGTGCTCAAAAAATTAAAAAAGAAAATGGACACACATTGTCTGGCAGAGAAGCAGACAAATGCATCATCGCCCATTGTAATTACTCTGTCGACTCTTTGGTTGCTGGAAAATCGAAGACCACCAAATCTGGTCCCTAAAGCCCGATTTGTTCTCCATTTTTCACATCAAACACCTCAAAACATTCCAGAAGCTTCTAGGAACCTATTTTGTGCCTCAAAATCATTTTAATCAACCAAAATTACTAAAAAAAATTAAATCATATTCAAAATCCATTTATATTTTTAGTCTCGGATCTTCTTTTACCTATTGTTTTAAGATTAATAACTATTATCAATGAGCTCCTCAAGTCAAGAAGAATATGGTTAGAATAATATTTGATGTATTTTTCTCTCCCCTCCTTTTCTTCCACCTCTTATTTTTCCTCTTTCTACGAGGAGGGACTGGAATGCACTTTTGGAAAAGTACAGGGACCTAGTTGCAGTTTTCCCATTAAAATTTGACAAATTACAAAATACTACCGTGAACAATACAATATGTCTTGATGAATAGTGTTTTTTGAGAGGTTATATATGTGATTTTCACCGTGCACTCTCTGTTAGTTTTATATAATTTGATAATTTATTGCAATCACAAAACAAATGCATTTTATATTTATTGAGTGAATTTTATTTTGCAGTGTACAATGAAGTAATTCGAAGTTTCATCTTCGTTCCTTCTTGTAAAACTATGAAAAAAAGGCTTCAATGTACCGTAAAAGAAATAAAATGATGAATTACTGATATCATAATAGTCACTAAGGAAAACTATATATAAATAAAAATCACACATATAAATCATTTTTTATTCAATAATAAAAAAAATATTTTAAATAGTAGGCATGTTAATGGATTTTTTAAATTTTATTATTAAAAATAATAATCATTTATGGGTTTTTTATTTTTAAAAATTTTTAATTTAAAAAAACATTTTCATTTCTTAAAAGTTTCTAAATTTTTGGTTGTCCCTTGCATAAGCATTTCAAAGTTTCTAATAAACTACAAAGTACTACCATGAACAGTCCAAAGCTCTGTCACTTATGGCTTTAGATTAAAAGTTTTTTTCTTGAGCATTTTCTCACAAATTCTATTTTTTTTTAGATTTAATATTTTAAAGGTTAAGAATTTAAAAAATAAATCATTTAAACATTTTGATTTTTTTTATTTCATAAAAATTTACGAAATTTTGAGTTTTATTTAAGTTATTTTCTATTTCCTTAAACATTTTTAAAAGATTTAATGAAAGAACATTTTTGTAATAAATATTTAAAAAAAAAAATTTACGGTAATTAAAATATTAATCTTTCTATTAAACATATTGTTATAATTCTTATTCAGCCATAAATAAATAATGTATTTTTCTATCGTACACATTTTGAAAGTTTTTAATTACTAGCCATCTTACACTTTGATGCAATTTGATACAAATAAATTGAATTGAACATATTTTACAAATACAAAATAAAACTGGACGAAATCTTTTTCACAGTGATAATAAAAAAATAGAATGCATCAGCGGTTTTTAAAGAATTTCATAATTTTGTACTGCACATATATAAAAATATAACCAAATTAGTCACCAGAACATGTTAAATTATAAGAGCATTTTCGTCAAATTAAATGTATTAATATATAGCTCATATATTTATTATTATTATTATTATTATTACTACTACCATGGATGACGTGGCACATGGATATAAATCTAATCAAAGACACTGAAAACAAAGGTAATATCTTGATTTTTTATAAATATATCAATTGATAAAATTTAAAAGCGTGATATCTTGTGGGATTGGGCGGTTGGTATGGTACTCTCGAGGTTAGGGTGTTTCCTTTGCTCGAGTTTTGATTTGAGACAACGTGCTTCTTCTTTTTCGTTGGTGCAAAACCGAGACAGCATGCTGCGTGTCACAATCAGAGGGTCTGACATCAACGGTAATAAATTACAAAGAGTCCACTTTGGACTGTGATGTGATGTCATGTGATGTGATGTGATGGATCTATATGATAATTTCCCCTTGTCATTTACTTAGAATTTAAAAATAAAAGGCCCACCTTCATCAACTAACTTTTATTTTACACATGGCTGAATGGTTAAAGCGCCCAGCTACCTTTCCCGACCAGGTCTAAGAGCTTGAAAGTTGGTTGCTGTCTTGTTGAAGAGAACACAACCATGGCGTTCCTTAATTCAAAGGTACATGTGTTTAATGACTCGTTTACTTTTATGTTTTTAAAGTATTTATTTTTTTTATTTTAAATTAATTTTTTTATTAACAACATAATTCATTAAATAAAGAGTAACAATAATTAAAAAAAATATTCATGGAAAATATAATGATGTGAACTAAAAAGAAAAAAAATTAATCAAAAACCTAATTTTCTTATTCATATATTTATTTTTACTTCAATGAAAAATATGTTTTTTTTTAAGTGAGGAGCATTTTTTTTAATTAAAACTTATTATGATCATGAAATCAAGTTTTAATTAAAAAAATTAATTAGAAATCATGAATTTATCATTTTACATTTATGTATGAAAAAAAAGAGAACAATAAATATAAGAAAATTGTGTGTGTATAACTTATTCTCATTTGATATTGTTGAAAATATTATTTAAAAATCTTTATATTGGGCTAATATATAATTATTTATAAAACAATGGATAATATCATGATAAAAGCTCTAAACTTCTTAAAAACAATGGCATAATTAGACATTTGCTTAAATAATATTTTAACAATTTAATTCAAGATTGTTTTGTCAAAAAAAAAATAATAAAAAGAAATATCTAAGAAAAAAACTAGGTGCACTTAAGCCAAGGAAAAAAATCAAGTGCACGTGAGCCTAGTTTTTTATTTTTTTTGTAAAAAGGTGGATGCCATGTCATAGCAATATTAAAACTCACCATTAGGAAGAGGAGACAAACTTGGGTTAAAAAATATGAACAAATATCGAACTTCAACACAGTAGATTTTCCTTTAATGGAACTACTAGTGAGGAATCTAAGAGGGAATACACTAGCTTCACACCTTGTAAAAATTTCTCCCACCTCTAGCAATATTAAAACAAAGCACCAAGCAAGAAAGACAGATTTGAGCTGAAAAATATAAGCAGGCGTTGAACTTCAACGTAACAAATCCCTCTCTAAAGAAATATGTTCACAACTCAATCAGTGAGGAATCCAAGAAGGAATGGGTTAGTTTTAGACCTAGTAAGCTTTTTTTAAGAAGCAGCAGTAATAACACTTAGCAGTAGGGAAAAAAGATAGATCTAAACTGGAAAACACTAAAAAGTTAAAACTTTAAATGAGCAGAATTCCTTCTACAAGTGTCTATTTGTTGCATGGTCATTAAGGAATTGAAGAGGAGACAGGGAAATTTCAAATTCACTAGGTGCTTCTCCTCAAACAACGACAACACCTGATTTCATGCGCCAGCAGCCGTGGTGCTATGTGGTACATGTGCCGCCGCTGTTCCAGCAGCCCTTCCAACATGATTCCAATAATTCCTAGTCACGCCAAACACCTTAAAAAATTAATTCATAAACTCAAATTATTATGATAAATTTCTAGAATGTTGTGAATTTTGAGATCAATTGCTCATTGTTATGTAAAGTGTTGGAGTGCTTAGACATTATTGGTTTGGGTTGATGTGTGTTTTTGGTTTGAAATGATTTGATAATTTGTGTTGGTTAATGAGTTTATTTTTAAGGTTGTGATTGATATTTAAATATTAAATGTTGATGTATGAATTATGTTTGGGTTTGTGTTGATTTACTTGAATTGGTATGCGATTTGAATATAATTTGTGAAATTAAAAAGATATGATGTTTGATTGTTTGTTTGTTGGATTATTAAATTTGTGAATGGTTAAAGAATACCTTGTTTCGAATTGGTATCTTGTTTGATTTAAAACACATTATTGTTTTTCACCAAACAAACCCCAAATGATTTCCAAGAATTTAAAAAAGAAAAATAGGGACCATTTTAGAATTATTTATGGGTCTCTTACATGTTTTTCCAATCATTTCATTTAATATCAAAGTTATAGACTTACACTGTAAGATACTGACTCGATATAAAAAATATATTTTTTCTTCAAAATTAAAAAAATATAAAAATTCTTTATTTAAAAAAAATATAGAAATATGTTTTTTATTTTTATGCATGTGAGCAAATTCTAAAAAAAAATCATGTATATTTTATAAAAAAAATAAAAATTGTATTTTTATTATACTTTAAAAATATAAAAAGTCAGTTAATAAGTATAATAATCAATTTCTGATTATCCATTAGGATTTGGCTAAAATTTCAAAAACACCACAAAAAATAATTTTTTTAATTAATATTTGGGGTATAAATTTTACAACGTAATGCATACTCTTGATATTAAATTAAATAAATTGAAAAAAAATAAAATGTTAGGAATTAATTGTAGGCTTTAATATTTGAGGGTTAAAAACTACATTGTAAATTATATCCCCAGGTGTTAAAGATATAAAATAAAAATAAATACACTGTTAAAATTTAGATTTTAGAGTGATTATGTTTTAGCCTGATAAGATAGAGATCTTCTTATTAAAGAGCACCTTTCTTGAATTTTAGATGGACCAACAAATAGAAACAAGATTTGGAGAAAAACAATCAATCAACAATGCAGTTTGCCATAAGGAGGGTGCATTAGGGATGATGCATCTTCTCCATGTACAATTAGTCTCTTTGCCTTGATTCTCGCAAATCATTAAGTTTTATAATAACTAATATTAAGTGGCGACTTCTGAGCCTTTTAAATTATAATTTTATGATTTATCCCAATGCATCCAAAACCCCAATCGATCCAAGAAGAAAACCCATCATTTTACGCTTTGCATACATACACACATATGTATGTATTATGTCAATATTGAGATATATATATTATATTGTAATAAAACAATATAAGTGCTCTACATATATGCCTATATGATTTAAATATATATACATCCAAGGTTAGGTTTAGGTTAGGTTTGATAATATTTGTACTCTATCCATTACCTATCGAGTAAGATAAATATATAAAAAAACCCTATAATTTAAGCCCGTTTAGATCAATATCTATTGATTTCAGATATAATTAGTAAAATAATTCCTAACTGAGTATGACTCCACATTGGAAAATTAGTAAAATAATATATTTGTTTTGGTATAGTATAAAATAATGTGGCTATTAATAAATGACATAACCAACCCCGGAAAAGTTAACAGGCTTTAGCCCATCGTCTATACAGTTTTACAATTAAACAACAGAAATTTTCCGAAACAACGTTATTTATTAGACTAAGAATGAAAAAAAATGGATGTTATGGTGCAAAAAGAGTCTAATCCAACCTTATTTGGGCCTTAAAATTTTGGCAACAAGGCTACCAATCTTCCTAAAGTTTCAGCCAATCTTATCTTTTATGATTTTATTATGTGTTTTGTCGCACCTCAATGGATGTTATTGATAGTGATGAAAAATACATATTATGGATAATTTGAGTCATCACCTAGTAATTAGAAGAAACTATGAATTCTAAAGATAAACATTGGTTCTATAAATTAAAGTAAGGAGTTAGTTATGTTTAAAAGAGAAAGAACGTTACCCTTATAATATTCTTTCTTGCAAAATGTTACATTTACTATGTATTTTCTCTTAAATTTATTTTTTTGATTGCCATCAATTATCCTATGTAGTTTTAGTATTTTTTATTTCTAATTATTTTATAAAAAGTTTGATATTTATCTTTAGACACGTCAAAAAATGAATGATACTAGTTTCTAAAAATACAAGACTTGTAAAAAATACTAACGTTAAGTCCTAAAATTAATAATTATTAAAATTGCTAAAACGGAGCGTAACTCATTTTTAATTTTAAAATTTAGACAGGAGTCCATTTAAAAGCAGATGTTTCAATTAAGTTATTTTTTTTGAAGTTGGTGTTGGACCTTAAAAATGCTAGAAAATTTGATATTGGACTTTAATCCACTAATTTTGGTTACTTTGGAAATAGACTGGAATCCCGCTATAAATATTGTTCTATGGGTTTTAAAGAGATTATATTAATCCAGTTCAAATTATTAAATCATATGACTGAAAAATATTACAAGATGATAAATGAAACATTTTATTTTTTTTGCAATGTTTTCTATTTTATTCATTTTTTATTAGAATGTCATTACCCCCAATAAAAAAAATAGACTTTCACAGTAATAAAATAAAAATATCAACATGCATGAAATTTAAACACACAAATAATAAAAAATTATTTGGGGTTCAAAATTGATTTCCGGGGTGGAAAAACTCTAGAAAATGCTGAAAAATAACGTGGGACCACGTGGTTCCCGTGCCTATCACGCGCTAGTCAGTTTACTATTTGGAAATGGCGTGCGCGTGGCTTCACCATAATTAAAGCGCACCTGCAAGCAAAAACAACAGACTGAATAATCAAATAGATTTATTTTTGTTTTCTCCTTCCCTCAGTTGCGAGGTAGAAGTGGTGGTCACTGTTGAGTTGTGGTTTCGGTGGGTGGCAGTTGTGGTTTCGGTCAGAGAGATGAAAATATCGATGTGTGTTTTGGTATTTTGATGGTGCTGGATTTGAGAGCAAAAAGGTTAGCGATGATGACTGGAACGGTGGGTTTCCTTCGTGGTGGTTGGTTGCAGTGGAGGACACCGTAGGTGTGGTGTGGGCTGGAGTTTTTTATTGTGGCAGTCTCAGCTGTGAGGAGGAGGGTTAACAGTTGGGTTATGTGGAGAAAGAGGGGCTGCTGGTGATGATGATAGGGCTGACTGATGGTGGTAGTTGAGGAGTACTTAGCCAGGGGCTACCACTTCTGGTGTCATGGAGGAGGTGGCACTGCTGCCGGCCGAGAGGAAGAAGGGGCTGTGTTGATTCAACATTCGTTGGTGGATGGTGCAGGGCTGTCACAGGTGGAATCTGAGATGGTAGTTCTTGGGTCAGTTCACGGGTAGAGTGGAGGGGTCTGTTATTGGAGTTTTCCTAGTGGAAGAGATGTTTGGGATTTTTATGGGCAATTATGAATTGACATGGAAGAGGCTGGATTGTGGTTGGGAACGGAATCGTGAGCTGAATCGTGAGCTGCTGATCTGGGCAGGGAAAGTGGTTATGGTTTCAAGAAAATGAAGAAAATAACGAAATGATTAAAGTTAATTAAAATTATTGAAAATACATGTTTTTTTAGATTTTTTCTTTTATTTTTCCAAAATATATATAAAAATAAAAGGTTAAAATTAAGTTATGACATGTTTTATGAATTTTATATTAATTATGTCTTTACTGTGGGTGGAAGTATTAATTATTTTTTTTTATATATTAAGATTTTGTATTTGAATTGATTTTCTTGTCACATGAAGAGAGTATACATCAGATAGGTTTTATTTTTGTTATATATTCTATTTGGGGTATCTAATTGGCCTGATAACCTTGTTATTGTTTCTAATGAGTTTAATTTATATTGGGTTTGTATTTGATTAATTAGCTAAAGTTAAAAGCTTGTTTGAGATTAATTAATAATAAGTTTTTAATTATAGTCGGCTTGTTTTGATCCATACATTTGGGCTTATTAATATAGATTTTAGGTTAGTTTTGTGAATAGATTAATTTAGACCATAAAAATAGATCCATTAAGGTTTTATTTTTAAGAATATAAATACTCTTTGTAAGGATAAAATATTCAAGCTTGATAATACTATTGTTGTCGAATTTATTCAGCTTGTGTGATAGAGATTCTTGCATTTTTTGGTTCTTTAACGAACAAAATCAACTTATCAAATATTAACTGGCTTCGTGGTATCTTCTTTATACTTCTTCGTGGTGTCGTTTCATTTAAATGAAATGATGCGTTTTGACTAAAACAGTTTATTTTAGTTCAGATTGTTTTGTTTAATCCCGGAAAAATATATATAAGAGGGTCGAATGATAGCCACTGTTGGTTTTCTTTCCTATAGGTCTCGAAAAAATCTTGGTTATACTATCACCTCTTAGAACTTGTTTCTCCTCCATCTCTTCCATAACAAAGACAAGAAACATACCCCGTCGCACCTTGTATTTTTTACTCTATCCAAACAAAACAAAGACTCTTTCATGGCCTTAAAAATGCTCAAACAAGAGGCTGAAACCCATACTCTAACTAGTCATGCTTGTTAGAAACCAATAAAAAGTAGCTAGTGTACTTTCCTTATCAGCTCTCAAACACTGCAAAGGATAATCCTAAGCCTTAATCAAGATTCATTCTTCAACATCAAAGGGTGAGGATTGTTTAGCTCATGGTCTCTAGATGATCCCCATTGCAAATCTATTCTTCTGAAAAAAACTTTCGACCTTCACCTAATTAGCGTCAAATTCTTAACCATTCACGAATATGTTATATTACATTTAAAATAATATTTTAATTTGTTTAATTATTTATATCAATAGTTAAACTAGCCATAATTATAAAATTTAGAATTTATTTTGTATGGTAGCATGAGTTGTTTTTTAAAGTGTTTTTTTACTTAAACATATATTAAAATATATTTTTTATTTTTTAAAATTTTATTTTTAATATTAGTACATCAAAATAATTTAAAATAAAAAATAATTTTACACCGAAAAAACAAAACAAAATGATTGATTAGTTTTTCTTCTTAACCACCCATACATGTAAACATAAAATATACTTTTACGCACATTTTATTCATAAGCAAATCCAGTTTTTTTGGGCAAAAAAAACAAACAACACAAAGCTCAAATCCTCAACTTTCACCTAATCAGCGTCACATGTTAATCACTTGAAATACAATATAAATATATTATAAAATATTTAAAATAATAATCAACATGTTTTACTATTTACGAGATGACATGCCCGCGCGCTGCCGCGGACTTATAAAACAAATGCACTTATTAGTGTTATAATTGTGAACCAGCGATAGATAAGTAATTGAAACTAAAGGTATGATGGAGCAAATATTTCATAACGGAAAAAAAAAGGTTGTGTTGGTGATAAAAAACCTAGAGACTGAACAAAATGATTTGTAACAATCCACAATATTTTGTGAGGAAATTTACAGTGTTTTCGCTACATCATTTAGCTTTTCTGTTAATAAAAAGAAAAAAAATTTACAAAACTAAATTTTCTACCAACTTAATATTAAAAAAACCCAACAAAGATAATTTTGGAAGGAAAAAAACCCGTGAGAAAAAACGTTGTAGCAGTTGACAATGTTTTGTGAGGAAAACTACAGTGTTTTCCCCAATAAAATAAAATAAAAAACCATTTAAAAAAATACTGTAGCAATTCATAGTGTTTTGCGAGAAAAACTATAACGCTTTCCCTATATGATTTAGCTTTATTGTAATTATAATTATTAACTAACTCAATATTAAAAAAAAAATCGACAAAGATAATTTAAAAAAAAATCACAAAAAAAATCATATGGAAAACACTGCAACAATTGACAGTTTTTTAAAGAAAAAAATTACAAAGTTAAATTCTTAATCAGCTAAATATTAAAAAAAATCGACAGAGATAATTTTTTTAAAAAAATAACAAAAAAAGGAGGGGAATCATATTGGAAACACTATAGCAATTCATAGTGTTTTGTGATGAAAGTTACAATGCTTCCCCACGTGATTTCGCCCTATTTGTAATTGTAATTCTCAAACAGCTCAATATTAAAAAAATAAAATTGGTAAAGATAATTTTGGAAAAAATTATAAGAAAAAAAAACCACGTGGAGAGCCACTGTAGCAATCCACAATGTTTTGAATGGAAAGCTACAGTGTTTTCCTCGCATGATTAACCTTTATTACAAACTTAAATTCTAACAAACTCAGTATTAAGAAAATAAAATCAACGAAGATAATTTTGAAAAATAATATTACAAAAAATGAAGACACAAAAGAAACTGGAAAAAAACTATGCGAGGAAAAACTGTATCAATCCATAGTGTTTTGTGAGGAAAAACTTGTATTTACTTGTAATTGCAATTCTTAATCAGTTTAATATTTAAAAAATAAAATTGACAAAGATAATTTTAGAAAAAAAACATAAAAAAACCGTGTGGGAAAAAACACTGTAGCAATCCACTGTAATCTGCGAGGAAAGTTACAGTGATTTTCTTACATATTGTAACTGTAATTTTTAACAAGCTAAATATTAAAAAATAAAATAAAAAAGATAATTTAGGAGAAAATCATAAAAAAACAAAAAAAACAACCATGCGGAGAAACACTGTAGCAATCAACAATATTTTAAAGAAAAAATATTACCAAACTAAATTTTCAATCAGTTCAATATTAAAAAAAAAATCGACAAATATAATTTTGAAAAATAAAAATAATAAAATAGAAAAACTATGTGGAAAAAAACCGCAGGAATCCACAGTATTTCAAAGAGAAAAAATTACAAAGTGAAATTTTTAATCAGCTCAATATTTAAAAAGCAGAATCAATAAAAATAATTTTAAAAAAATAAAGGAAAAAAAACAAAGGAAAGTTGAGAAAAAAAAAGTAATTTTGGAAAAGAAAAACAGGAGAAAGTTGGGAAAAAATAACAAAATGCAAAAAAAAAAAATACACTATGAATTACTGTTGAGTAATTCACATTATTTTATGTATAAAAAAACAATGATTTCTCCATGTCATTTAAATATTAGTTAATATATATAAATAATTAAACCCACACAACTGTTTTAGTTGTTTTAGAGGTAACAAATGTGCTAATTAATTTGGTCTAAATTAATCAACCAGCTGCCAAATCGCTGAGATCTCCACAGTAATCTGCAAGTAATGCCAAAATGATAGTAGGTGTTCACTGTTGAAGAAGTAGAAACACTCACTCGACAGCAGTATTCTATATATTTGCTTTCGAATCAAACGGCATTTATGTCCTGTCATTGTTTGTTCATCACCAAGCAGGTTTTTTAAATCCTGAGAAAAGCAATTTCAGCAATAGCTTTCTTTTTTCTTTTTCTCTTTTTTTAAATTTTAGCACATTTTAAAAAATACCAGTAAAATAACACTATTAAATAAAAAATTGGTAAAATATCTAATTGAAAAACATAATTTTTATAGCTTATTCTGATACAATAAAAAATTAAATGGACACGAGAGATGAGAAAAAAAAAGAAAATGATAAGAAAGATCCCAGAAACACATCAAAACTCTGATTATGACACCACTAGTATCTTTAGAAAGATCTCGACAAAACGAATCTAACGACACCAACGATGACCTGAGTGAGTTACACTTGCCGCCAAAAACAAGTAAGTCATCCTCCACCATTGGACAGTAAATGTGGCTCATTCATTTAGTTATTAGTAACCTTTCTTTGTATTATTAGATTCGTTTTGTTGTGATTTTTTTATTGGTGGTGTCATAATCAGAGTTTCATTGTATTTCCAGGTTTTGTTTTTTTTTTTCTTTTCTTTGTTTATTTAATAATTTTTATTAGATATCGATATTATTCTAAATAGTAACAAGCTATTTTAGTCATGTTTGCTATTTTACCATTTCATTATTATTTTATTTTTTTGTCCGTGTATTTCGTTGAGTGTACAGACAACTATATATGATTTTTCAAATATAAGTATTGCTTTATTCTGCCTTTTGCAAAGGGGGTGCTCTCTGATTATTTAACAAACATTTAACGTCATGCAATCCCTTTATCTACCCAGGCTGGCCCCAAAAAACCAAAGCCAGACGCTCAACAAACTACTGTTCATTACAAGCCACAAAATGGACTGAGGAGCTGTTGCTGCAGCTCATAACTGTGAGGCCCATACTTCGTGCCTTTTATTTCAATTCTTCATTATAAATAATGACCGAAGTTGTAATGGCGGACATATAGTAACCTCAGAATCGAACAAGACCCTCTATAAGATCTCACATTCCATCCCAATCGAATATATTGCTTGAACTTTTGAGGAATATAGAGGGAGAATAGAGAGAGGATGGGTAGAAGTCCAAAAGGGCAGATAATTAGAGGAACTTGGACTGCTACTGAAGACAAAATTCTTACAGCACATGTTAGAAATTATGGTGAAGGGAACTGGGCTAGGGTTCCTAAGGAAACAGGCAAGTTAAACTTTACAAGTTCTAGTAATTAGTTGAGCACTCGAGTTTTTTTATTTTATTTACTTTATTTTGTAGTAGAAGTTGTATGGTATGTACAGTTGCATAACAAACAGTAAACATACTGCTATTGGTACAGGTCTGAAGAGATGTGGCAAGAGTTGCAGGCTTCGTTGGCTGAATTATCTAAAACCAGATGTTAAAAGAGGAAACATTGGCCCAGATGAAGAAGATCTCATTATTAGGCTTCACAAGCTCTTAGGCAACAGGTTAATCTCCCCTCATCACCATTAATTAATCAATACCAGCCCCTCTAAACAATATAGTTTTTCTTTTTATCACATGATTGATGGTACTGGTAATTAATTACAGATTTTTTAATATTTTGCTGTGTACGTAGATGGGCTTTAATAGCTGGAAGGCTTCCAGGTCGGACGGACAATGAGATCAAGAATTACTGGAATTCAACCTTGAAAAGAAAGGTACAAGCTAACGATCAAAAACAGCCTAGAAGAGGGAATAAAGACACTAAAAAACAAACCAGAAAGACCTCAACAGGATTGAATAAGGCGGCACCATGCACAAACAGTAGTCTTCCTTCACCACCAGTCTTGGATGAAAATATAGAGACTGATCAGATTCTCACAGCATCCTCCATTGAAGAAGGAACCTTGGAAAAATATCTGATAGCAAATCCCAACTCAAATGATGAGCTCTTGCTATTGACTAACGATAATGATGTGCCTTGCAACTTCTTGATGGATCTTGATATGGGGCAGATGAGCTTCTCTGATTTTCTCCAAACTGATATCTTCTCAGATAGCAATAACATGCTTGTTAATGGGCCTGCACCTTCTTATCCAGATGAAGCTTCTTCGTTCCCCGAGGCTATGCTGCAGAATTGGATATGTGAGGATGGCTTTGGACTTGAACTGGCTATGGGTCCCTGATCAACGATCACTGCTTTCTTTCTTGTCAATTCAAGGCGATTAATAAGCATGTCTTCTGCTTCTTCTTCTTCTTTATCATTATCCTTTCTTGTTCCAGGTTATCGACATTAAATAAGGGGAGCAGAGTTCGCTCATATATTCCCTTTGCCTGTTTCCATTTTTCTCAGCATTTGAACATAAGAATTCCAATTAGAATAAGTTGGATGGTCCCTGTATGGAAGAAACGGCATGCTTTTAATTGGAACACAAATTTCCAATTTCGAACTGTAGTTTTTTCAATCTCAATATGCTAACTATAGATTGGGATCCTCTTTCTTTCTTTTTTCCTCTTATATTTTATCCTGTATTTTGGTAGCATGATTTATACATAATGTTCACCGAATGACCGTTACCAGCAAGAATTTACCGACCAAGCTTTGGTTGGATTGGTAGAGTCCCCATGTTTTGAGCAAGAAGTATGGAGTTCAGTCTACGCCCCCACCCTCGAATGATGGTAGAGAAGAAACACAAACTTATATTATCAGTGGACAGTGGATGCTGCCTTCAACAAAGGGATATGGGATATTGGTGAACGGCCAGAATCATTGTCCCATATTAAATTACTTTGGTTTCCACACAACTGACGGCTCTCTTTTTAGTCACCAAATGATATCAAATATATCAGATATGTGTACAATCCAGGCAATTTTTTAACCACTGAACCAACCTTTATACATGGATTTTCATTGCACGTGATTGTTTGTCTCTCCACGTTTTTTTTAAATTAATTAATTAATGCTTTTTCATTATTTTAATTTAAAATAAAATTTTAAAAATAAAAAAATATATATTATTTTAAATATTTTAAAATGATAAAAATTATGAGGCTGGTGTCCTTTTGTTTGAACTATTAGACTCGTCATGATTCAGACAGGACTTGACAAGTAAAAAAGGTTTCCACCAGTCGCGGGCCCCTGTATACAGCCTCTTTTAGCTTTTTATTCAAGCCAGGGCCGTTTGAAAATTTTAATTTTTTTTAGTTTAAAAATAATTTTTTTTAATGTATTTAAATTGTTTCAATATATTTTAAAAATAATTTTTTTAAAAAAAATATTATTTTAAATATTTTCAAATGAAAAATATTTTAAATTATAATCATTATCACAATTTCAAATAAAACTTACGATAATAATTCTAGATATTTATTCAATGTAAACAAATTAATTTAAAATGGTTTTTTTCATAGGCTATTCTTT
>Ga0325404_1003518_pt1 | contig 16660 bp, 7 predicted proteins | sample PopdelMetagenome_18_FD_205664 | JGI IMG/M metagenome (GOLD analysis project Ga0325404, IMG submission 205664) | Populus deltoides microbial communities from Bellville, Georgia, United States - Xylem-Control-R1 | ecosystem: Host-associated > Plants > Phyllosphere > Stem > Wood/Secondary xylem... | reverse complement strand
TGGTCAAATTTTCTTTCTTGCTGTTGGTGGCGTGAAGCATGGTTATAAAAATCTGACCGACTACAGATTTGAGTTATTTGCTAAACGAGTCGACTCAAGTTTATTGAAATTATTATTTTTTTATTTTAAAAAAATTAAAATGAAGTTATTATAAAAAATTATATAAAAAAAATTGAAATAATTTCATATATATGATAACTATAATTATAAGAATTGACTAACAAGTTAACCTGATTTAAAGTCGAAATTATAAATTTGATAAATTAACTTAAATCAATTTAAATTTTATTTTTGAAAAAACTCTTGAAATAATATTGTTTTAAACTTACAAAAAAATATTAATTCAGATGATGTTATTTAAAAAAAACTGAATTTTTTTAAAGAATGTCAAGCTCAACATTGATGGATCATTAAATTGACTTGTCTAGTCTTATAATAGTGATGATAACTTAGAATAGGTTTGCTATGAGTTATTAGCTTTTAACTTTGAGTTAAAATTAATTATTTTTCATGTAACAAAAATAAATTAAAATAACTTTAAATTAAAAATATATTTGGTAAAAATAACTTAGAGAAACATTTTTAAAGAGTATTTATAATATAAATTATAAGAAGAATAAATATAATATAAATCATCATTCCTCCTCACAAAGTACTGTTTTATTATAATGACGCTTTAAAAAAAAATTAAATTTAGTTTTTTTATTTCATATTTTAAAATTAGATTTATTAGAGATTGAGCTTTATAATTTATTTTGTTTTATTTTTTATAGGGTTATTCTAGTCTCATGATTCGGATATCGACTTCTGCAGGTTAATCTAGTTGACTCAAGCTTTTTTTTGTTATTTTTTATAATTATTTTTTTTTTCAATTTCATCTTTTAACATTGAGTTGATTGTGAATTAAGTTTCATAGTTTATTTCGATTTACTTTCTATGAGATTACCTCAGTCTCATGACCCAAGTCATAGGTTTCACGGGTTAACATGGATCTATTTTTTCTACTTCTTTTATTGGTTTTTTTCTATGTTGTCCTTCAACATGGGATTGATTGAGAATTGGGCTTCATAACTTGTTTTGATTTTCTTTTCTATTGGGATATCCTGGTCTCATTACCTATATTTATTAGGTTAACCTGAGTTGAGTCAGGTCATTATTTTATTTGTTTTATTATTTGTTTTTCAATTTTATCCTTTTACATTGGGTTGATTGAGATTTGAGATTCAAAATGTTTTTTGAATTGTTTTCTATGAGGTTATCATAGTCTCATGACCTAAGTCGTGGATTTTACATGACCTAAGTTATTAGGTTGACTTGAGTTAATTCGTGTCTATTTTTTCTCTTTTTTTCATGGATTTTCTTTTCAATTTCATCCTTAAACATTGGATTAATTAGGAATTTGGCTTCATAACTTGTTTTGATTTGCTTATTATTGGGTTGTTTTAGTCTCATAGTCTAGATTCGGTAAGTTAATCTAGGTTGACTCGGGTCAATTTTTATCTTTTTTTTCAATTTCATCCTTCTACATTAGGTTGATTGAGAATTGAGATTCAAAATGTTTTTTATGAGATTATCACGGTCGCATGATCTAGGTCGTGAATTTTACATGTTAACCTAGGATTGACCCGAGTCGATTTAATATGTTATCGTCTCAATATTAAAAAAAAAAAAAAGATGTTATCTTGAAATTTTTTATTCAAACTATGTTTTTTCTAGTTGTCCAAGTTGTTTTTGAACTTGTCAAGTTGACCAAATCACATCGGGTCAATCTCTACACCATTTATTTAAAAAAAACACATCAGCAATGCTTAAATATTTTTTAACGCTTAAAAACAATTAATCTAACCCACTACATAATGCGAATAAATGATATATATATATATATAGTGTGTGTGTGTATCATGAATTTTCTTTGATTTGAAAGTTAAAAACTAACTTAAATCAAAATATAAAATCACAACAAAAATGACCTTATTTATGACTTGATTAAGGAAATAAGTTTTTCTTGTCTCTCATGTCTTTATTATAAGAGTGTTTTTTTATGAGTTTTTGTAAAATGATACAAAATCCTTCAATAAGATATTAAATAAATCATTGGAGATAAAATTCTTCAAATTTTAAACAAATCATATACATCCTAATAAAAGAAATTAATATCAATGTATATGAATCAATGCGAAAATACTCATTGATTGAAACAAAAATAATAGCTCATAGAAGAGTAATCCATTTACAATCTTAACCTAACAAAGATAATATGATTAAGGATGTAATAATTCTAATAATTTAGTCTTAAAATGTGTCTATCTTTTTATATCTTATTTGTTCTATGTTGAAATAGGGTAGTAACATTCAAGTAAATCTATTCATAAATATATCCTAAACTTGGCACGAAAGGATTTATAAGGAGATGATTTTTGTTAGCTATTATTATTTTCTATTTAGTTTATAAAATCAAATATTGAGATTGATAATTTTATTTTTCCTAGTTTGTTTATGATTTTTATTGTTTTCTTAAATAGATATATTCAACAATAAATTATTAATTTGGGTTATGCATGACAACTCTATTCAACTTAAATTCTGTTTTTCTAGCTTGTTGTTTTCTTATTTATATTTCCATTTGCATCATTTGGTATTAGAATCCAACAATCCTCGTGGTTATTTGCTTGTTGTTTGCTTAAATAACCATGGCTGGAAGAGGTAGTAGAACATGACTTGCTCATTTAGGAAGGGATAAAGAGGTTTCCTCTCAATAAAGAGATGTTTAGGAATTAGTGATAGAAGATACGCAAAGAGAAATTACAAAATTGAAAAGAGGTGTTCAGGAATTGCTAATAAAAGACATAAGGGATGGATTGCAAAATTAACCCGTTAGTTGGCAGAGGTGAGGAGCCTAAGGGATTTTGAGAAGAGTGATCATGGATTCATGACTAATTTTGAAAGCCCATTTTAGAGGCATGAGCACAGGAAGTAGTTTCTTGATCATGATGAATATGATGTTAAAAATGAGAGTTTTGTTGCTTCTAGTTCTTTTATGAATTGAAATCAACCATCAAAATTTAATAAGGATGACAAAAATGATTCTGAATGAGGAAATTTAGATGTAAAACTTTTGTTTGTGATGTCCATGAAAAGAGAGTCAAATTAGATATGGTTTCATATGTGATTTTTTGATAAAGCAAATTGTGAAGGATACGCCTCACATATGCTTGAGAAGAATTTTAGAATTGATAGGCTCAAAGTTGATGTTCTTATACTTCAGATAAAAGTTGTAAAATGAATTTCAAAATCTTCTAATAACTATATGATTGGTTTCATTATTAAAGAGCTTGAGTATGTTGTTGTATATATAATATTTCTAATGGAAATAATGAGCATGTAAAGGGTTAAAAATGTTTTATTGGACAACTTTAAGATGAGGGTTACAACAATTTCAACCTGAGAATGAGTTCTCTCCTACCCTGGGAGACTAATGCAAGAAGATTTTTAGGGAGATATTATTTTTTTTAATTATTAAGATTTCCTATTTAGTTTAGGAAAAGATTTTCCTTTATGGTGTTTTTTTCCTATTTAGTTTAGGAAATCAAATATTAAGATTGATAATTTTACATTTCTTAATTTGTTTAGGACTTTTATTGTTTTTTCTTTATTTTTCAGATTTTATAGTTTGTTTAAGTTAGTTTTGGAGTTTATTTAAGGAGTTGTAAACTTGTTAGTGACACAAGTTACTTGAAGAGAAATATTAAATGATACAATTATGAATTATAATTTTCTGTGACAATCGTATTCAACTTTAATTTTGTCTTTCTAGTTTATTGTTTTCTTATTTTTATTTATGTCTAAATCAAAACTTCATTCCAAATATGAGTTAACTATACATGATCTCTATGAGCAAATTTAGCTAGGACTAGTTCAAGAAAATAGATTATTTCTATACATATGTTAGTAGAAAAAACACTTAATTTTACCTTATAGTGATCAACATATTTGTTGAACTCTCTACAAATGTTTTTTCATAAAATCCAATTTTTAATAAAGCATGTAGGATTTCACAAACTTGAATTTTCTTACAAAAGTAATTCTATGTAATTAATGAAGGAACTCTAGATTCTAATGAAGATAACATTTAGACTAAACATATCAAGTAAGAATTAAGTTAGGCCTAACCATGTCAATAAAATCATTCATAATATAACTCCACAACTTATCAAAATATTCATGTTAACTTAAATACATTCTATGTAGAAGTAGTCATAACATCTATTTCCATATTAAGTGAAGAATTTTAAATGACTATTTTTATGTTGGGCGGAGATCATATCCAATGAAAAAGTCAAGACTATCTACAACAATTAATTTCTTATTCAGAGGATTTTCTCCAATTAATAACTTTTTATTTATGATGATACTATTCATTGGTTATTTTTAAACTATAAATACACTTTAATTATTTGAAAAAACTGAGCAATGAAAAATCATAAAAATATCATCTTATCCTCTTCTAATAATCTCATTAGTATATAAGAAATATTGTTATGAGAGTTTTTTATTTTACAGAAAAGAAAGTTGTGCTTTTAAAATGAATTAGAAGATACAAACTATAGGTGTACCTAAAAGAAAAGTTAAAGAGTAGTAGCAAATCTTATGGCTATCTTTGAGGTCTTGACTACCTTTATGTTATAAGGAACCGAGATAAACTCAACATCCACATACGCTTTTCATGAACTTATCTTTTATTTGCTTGCATTTGTCCCACTTTAACTTTACTTTTACAAGTTATTCTTACATATTTTTCAACTATTAGTTTATCACCCTCACTTGTTTCTTGATATTAGCTCATATTTGGAAGATTATCTTTATTCTTATTTTAAGTTTAATTTGCTTTATATGAGCATCATTTTTCAAGACTTTAATCTTCTTGTATTGAGATTTTTTATGTAAACTCTTGCATAAACAAAGGACTAAAAGTAGTAAAATCTCAATGAATAACGAAAACCTGAGATGAAAAAGAATGGATAAATGGTAGTAGTAGTAGTAGTAGTAGTAGTAGTAGTAATAATAATAATAATAATAAATGTGACAAGTAATAGAAAGGATGGCCTCCATAAATAGATATAGAAGCATTGTTAAGGTTAAAAACAATTGGTTCTGCTCTAGTATTGGCTCTTTCCAACCTTTCTAAATAATTTGTTATTGAGACGAAATCTTTAGGCACTAGTATTAGGCAATGCTTATGCAAGATGGTTATCCAACTACTTTTCTAAGCAAGACTCTAGCACTTAGACATCAAGCTCTTTTGGTATATAAAAACACTACCAGAAAATTACAAACCATCGATGAAATATTTTGTCGGTGTTTAAACACTAATTCAGTCAAAAATAAAATTATTGATTGAATAACAAATGGAATCATGTTATTGAAAAACATATCATCGGTGATTTATATTTTGCCAGTCAATCCATTGGTAATATAATAACCAATGAATTTATAGACAAAATTAGTCTGCTAAAAACAATTTACCGGTATTCATTTTGTGGTGATTATGGCATATTATAGATAGAATAAACCATTGATGATTATATCCATATTATTAATAGAATTAATCTGTTAGAGGATTACATCTAACAATGACAAGTCCTGTAATTTTTTTTATTTCTCTGGAACTCTCTGATGGACTTATTTTGTCGGTAATCATGTTGATTTTTCAATATCCATTTAAAATTCCGTCGGTATTATTATATGTAACTATTTAAAAAAAATAAAAGAATAATACAAATAAAAAAAATAGAATTAAATTAGAATTAAAAAGAAAATTTTCATTATTAAATTAGAAAATATTATTAAATACAGTTTAACTATCTAGTGAACAAAAGTTGAAGGAAAAAACACAAGCATATATTTGTCGGAATTAGAAGGGCGACGAGGGGGAGCACATGATCGATAAGGGTTGCCAACAACTACTCAATGACATTCAATTTATCCTTTAGTTAAGTCATCTCAACATTAAGTTGGTCATCTCAACTTGCACTTGTTCTTGTACAATTGCTTAGATTGCTGGAGATTATTGGCTCGACCCGATTGCGAGGTCCTAATGGTCAAGACATTATTGTTCGCCCACATATAATCGGTTGTAGTTTTGGAAATATCATAAACCCAATTTCTATAGGTCTTCTAGTAAATCCAACCTCCAACCACAAATCCAAATCGAGTTCCAAATGGGTTGAAGGATAATCTCTGTACCTCTCATGCAATCGAGTGTTATATATTTTCTGGAAAAAAAGTCATCAAATATATATATATATATATATAACTTTAAAAATGTTTAAATCCAACTTACCATGACTTCTGGGCTCGGCTATCCACGAGTTGATACACCTTTTTTCCGATGATCCTTATTCAGTATATGGGTTTTAACATAAAACTTCATTAGTTTTGAATAGCGCCCAAACACTATAGCCTGCAAAAGCAAGCTTCTATTAGTTAAAAATTTTCATACAATACAATAATTGTTTTAAAAAATATCATATAAAACAAAATCTTACCATCCGTTTTGCATACAAAATGAACATAATGGACCTGCAACTGTGCGTGGTTATGGAACCATGAATCTCCTTAGTTTGGTTCTCTGAACCATACTATGACTACCACAAGAAATACTCAAACATCACATGCTGGATATAAGCATCTCAGATACACTTAAGCATGTGTATAGATCTAAAATCTCTCCACATGACCATGTCTTCCTTGCTTGAAAGACTTTTTATATTTTGCATATTTTTTTGATTTTTTTCGGGTCCCATACCAAAAATCATGCAACTTGATTCATAGAAAAAAATTTTGGTTAAAATTATGAAAAAAAATGTTTTTAATATTTTTTGTAAACAAATATCATAATTTGAATTCAATATTACTTAAGGGTGCTATGATTCTCTTATACTCCCTTAGTCACACCGTTGTCAGCCTCCCAATAAAATCTTTCCATACATGTCAATTTCATAAAATAATTAGTTTATTAAAATTAAAAAGCTAACCAAATTAAATTTTTTAAAAATTATTTATGTATATGCTAACCTTGAACTTTTCGAACCAACCATCAATCATTGGCTTCTATTCAGGAGTTTTGAAAACCTGACTCCATTAAAACAAATGAACTTCCATTGACAATTTCATAATTAATGTTATAGTGCAAATAGCCTCAACATTTGTAAATTTGAATTTTTATTTGTTCATTAAAATTAATTATTCAAACTTTATTTATTATTGTTTATTTTTTTTTATCATGTAGGAAAAGAAAAGAAAACTTATATGTTGTGGTTGGGCTTCCACAAAGCAATATATTTTCCAGTGTATACATCCTGTCCAGAAAGGACAACCCCTATATAAGTCGCCCTCCTACTCGATGAGCCTGAGTTAAGAGAGTGTGCTTGTGTCTAAGGTGTCTTGTTATGGTTGACACCTAGCAGCTCATGTTCATCAGAAGCGTTGCCAAAAGAAAGTAGTAACATTTGTGTCTGTATTACTCTTTAATGACCTTCTCTTCATCATCTAAATAAATTTGTTAAAAAAAAAAGTATCACTATATCTTATTTTAAAAAAAATTGATAGCATCTCTTTTATACAGAAGACTACTAAAGATTTTAAAACCTGAAAATACGCATCAATAACTCATACCGTAAATTTGTTATTTATAACTAATATTTAATTTATTTATTTTGAAATCTATGTGCACAATTACAAGTTGCAAATTATACATCAAAATGTTTTTTTTTAAAGCATTCCAAAAATTACTTTTCCTATGTAATCTAAATATTTAAATTACTAAAATTAATCGAAAACCCATGAAATTCAATTAACAATTTCTAAAACATCTTAACATCCTAATATATTTTAAAATTTAACTATCAAAACAATATGAACCTCAAAATTTACTCTCATTTAAACTAAACATATAAATTTTTCAAATCAATTTCACAACTTCATTGACAACAATAACCTCATTAATTTCACAACTAATACATCAAACCCCCCTTATAAATTGCTAAAATTAATTTAAAAATAAAACTAACTACTTTTCAATTCACATAAAAATTCATTAAAATTCAATTCATATTCTCATATTAACAATAATAACCTAATCAATTTCATATCTAAATCAGCAAACTTAAAAACATCAAATTACTATCTTTAACCTATAACTAAATGTATTTATCATCACCAATCAATAACTAACCCAAACCATAATAATTATTGATTTAATTTTCACCACCAATCAACACTTAATTTAATCCATCACAACTATCAATTTATGAACACAATTATCAATCTAGCACAATTAACAATTTATCACAAAGTTGTAAAAAAACATCCATAAGCTTATGTGGGTTTAAAAATTAACCTTTAAAGTGGTTAGGGATGACTAGAAAATGCTGGAATAGTTGAGATATTTTTAGAGGCAAGCAAAACAATGTTGGCTAGTGTGAATCACCGGGTACCTCTAAAGTTCAATTCGGTCAAAGAAATTGATCAAAAAATAAAAATAAAAAATAGAATCAAAATGAAAGGTTAAAAATGTTTATTAAAAAAATAATCTCACTAAAAAAAGCACAGGAAATTGACTTCAACCTAAATATTAGCATTTTAATTTTGAATTACCGTGCATAGAAAAACCTAGAGATCATAACCTAAACAAAAATCATATATAAAAGTAAAAAGGAACGAAATTATAAAAGAGAAGCAACAATTTTCTTTAATCTTAAAAGATCAAGACGAACAAACACAAGGGTTTTATTAATAAAAAAAGGTAGGATGATGAGAGGAGGAAGATTTACCTACCGTGAAGGATGAAGACTTGGCAATCTCTCTTCATTGGTCGAGTACAACACACAAGGGGAGAGGATGATGGAGGGAGAAAGGGAGAGAGAAAGACATGAAGAAAGGATGATGGAAAGAAAGGAGATGGTAGGGGAGGGCAAGAGAGGAAGACAAGTTTTTTTTTTTTTATGGAATTAGGGATTGTAGTTTTTTTAATAATGGGGTTTTTTACTAACATAATTACCAATGGACAATTAAATATCTATTTTTAAAGTCCGTAGGTAATTAACAATGAGATTTTTTTAGAACCTCCAAAATTTTCCAACCCCTCAAGAGTTTTTAATAAAATTTCATTTCATCAGTGATATGAATTTTTAATGGCAAAGTCATGTAATTGTTTTCAACTTTTTGAAACTCTATGAGGAATTTAGTCTATTGGTAATTCCATTTGTAAAAGCAGTGGCAAAGTCCTATAATTTTTTTTAACTTTCTAAGACTTTCTAGGAGATTAAGTCCGTCAATAATTACATCAGTAAAAAACACCGACAAAGTCCTATAATTTTTTTTTTACTCTTTAAGGGCCTTAGTCTGTCGATAATTATGTTGGTAATTTGCATTCCATCAGTATTTCCATCAATATAAAATAATTTCTTTTTTCCTAATGCTTTTTTATTCCTTATTTATCATACTTGTAAATATAGTAAAATCATAACATAGTCAACTATTTTTTATATATATAAAATCACAACAATAAACGTTCCAATTGTGTTAATAATAGTTCATTATAAAGCAACAACATATGAAAAAATTATATTAATATCAATTTCATTACACATTGATGTCTTACATCTAAAATCAGTTCAAAATCTTTGTAATCATAACTGCCTTCTTTTTCTTCTTCTTCTTCTTCAATTTCATCATCATTATCATGTCCATTATAATCTTCTTCATTGAATTGGAGCTCGTTGATATGATCATTTTTATCAACTTCTGTATGTCCATTGGTTCTCATTTATCATTTAATCTCCCAGCATCAAAATCAACATCAACAAAAATATTCTCAATGATATAAAAATTTTAATTTTCTTCTAAGTTGGTGAACGAAGGAACTCGATATGAAAAAAAAAAAAAAACATATTAAGTTAATAGACATCATCTCTCGTGGTTACTTAATTGTTACCATCCTAAACAACTTGGATACAACCCCTAAGTTTGGTTTTCATGAAATTAAGTATTACAAGACTTAAGAAACATTAAATACTGCTTACATGTATTCTAAACCATATAGCAAATTAATCATCTTTAATTGAAATATTTTAAATTTAGTCAGGTGTGAATTTTAGGATAGTAAAAATTAACCATGTTGCCTTCAAGGAATTATTTAATCTATTAGTTTATATGAGAATATAAGAGAAAATTATTTAAAACAGCAACATGTTATTATTGTACTTACTGAGTAAAAGGTGTCAATTCATAGTTACATAGCACATAATTATGTGCATGTTTGAATTCGATTTTTATCAAGTATCTTCACCTCACTATATTTTATGATAAAGGTCATCTAGGACGGAAAAATATTGATAAATTCTCACTCGAAGGGACTTCTTCACCATCATTATATCTTGGAAAGCAGTTGATTCTTGATCTCAAATGAAGCTCAAAATAGTACGAGATAAATGTTGAGATCTCTTCAACAACATAAGCTTCGCATATCGAAGCCTCACCATGCACCTTGTTTTTAGCCCTTTTTTTTATGGTTGAGCAAGTATCTACATTGAATTAAATAGAGTTTGAATAAATGAATTTTCTTAACTAAAAAAAAAAGATAACAGTAATTTACTTAGGATGTATTTGTAATCTCTAACTTCTCAGATGGATACATCCATTTATAGTGGATATGACCTCTAGCTTTTGCCTCAAATAGTAAATATATGGGTAATTACTTCATTGAGCCAAATAATGATGAAGGGAATATCATCTCAAGTTTGTAGATTATCTGAACGATAATTATTTCAAGCTTCTTCATGTGTTGGGTATGCAACTTATTAGAGCATATATCTCTAAAACAATAATTGATCTTCATGAGTGCATCTCATATCCGTTTTGGCAATATATTCCTATAAGCAAATGGAATGAGTGTTTGCACAAACATATGACAGTCATGACTCTTCATTCTATACAATTTATCATCCTCTAAATTCACCAATTTAGATATGTTCAAAGCATATCTATCAGGATAACATAGACTCTCAATCCATTGATAGATAAATAATCGTGCATTCTTATCTAAAGCGAAGCTGGCTTTGAGCTTTGCAACATATAACCCATCATAAACTAACTCCATATTCTTACGTTGACAAAATAAAGTATATCTATTTTAGCCTTCATATTGTCTTTTATCTTGCCTTTCACGTCTATCACCGTATTAAAAATATTTTGGAAACATTTTTTTTTATATGCATGACATCCAGATTATAAAAGAGGAAATTAGTCTTCTAATAAAAAAGCTCTTAAAAACTACTTTGCTTTACACAATTATAGGTCACACCAAAACTATGAAACTTCTACTTATCAGACTGAAAAGCAAACACAATGTTCTTGTACTGCTAAACTACATCATACAATTCTTTATCTGATAATACCAACAATGTAACATTCCTTTCAACTCTACCTATAAAGAAGTTCTTTATGTTTTTTCTGTACTTATAATTGGTTGACAAATACCCCCATGATAATAAAGAGAAAAGACATTTTACTACTATTTGTTAAGGTGAAAGCCTTTTTATTTTCCATACAGTATGAGCATGCTAATTTTTCAAGCGTGCTCCAACCAGAAACCATCTCATACGCAGGAAAATAATTGATAATCTATATCAAATCCATCTTCATCTGAAAATTATGTTTTCTTGAGACAATACCTTAAAGTTCTAAATGACTAAAATTGATTCAACTCATTAATCAATGGTAAAAAAACAAACATTTATATTTCTACATGGACTATTAAGATCAAGTATGACCATAGATAAGAACATGAACTCCGACCTCATACCACCTCCAATGGCAAGTTATAAACCATGAGTATCACCAACCAACAAGAATATGGTGCAACAAATGACCCAAATGGATTGAATCTATCTATACATAACCCAAGATGTATGTTATGTGGTTTCATTAAAAATTAAACATGCACCCTATTAAACTACTTCCAAGCTTTACTATTGGAAGGGTACATCATGACTCCATCCATCGCATCATGTGAAAGATACCATGTCATGTGCTCAAGAATCTTTGGAGAGATGAATAACCTTTGCAGGTTAAGAGTGATTGTGAAGTACTTTAATTTTTTTTGTATGAAAAAAGTCCTTCCCCTAACAGTTTTAGGTTTATAACAAGCATACCCGTGGGTTCCGTACTTGGTAAAATCTGTATTTTCACGGTAGTATACCATGCAAAAGTTTGGATACATGTAAATTCTTGGTATACTAGGCCAAGGAGTTTTATCTTGGATTTAACAATATAAAAGTTATCTTTTACCCTATTCCCTTCATGTAAAATACTCTTCTCTCATTCGACGATTCCATCATAATTGGCCTCATTCAGCCCATGATACTCTTCACCCATTCGACGATTCCATCATAACTGGCCTCACTCAGCCTATGACTTGACTTGATTGTAAACACCCATACAACGACCAATAACTTGTTGTGATTTATGCACCCATCACATAATGGTTTGTTAGAATCTTTCAAAAGTTTAAATAACCTAGCTGCATTTACATTTGGTTATTTGTCTACATTTAAATAAGCCTTTATTTAGTTCATTATAAATCACCTAAGTTACAAAAATAAAACTCAATTTCATCAAATGACAAATAAATATAATTTTTTAAAATCTCGAACAAACCCTAACATGTATAAATCATACATTCATACAATAAATTTCTATAGAAAAAATCTATAAAACAAGTAAACACAAAAAAAATACATATACTATATGAAAATACCAAAACAAATAACATAAAATAAAAAATAGGTAGGTTTGCTTACTTGATGTGGCGAATCTTCAAAAACAATTGAACCAAAATAAGGATACTGATAAATTAAGTATTGGAGTGATCGAATTTATGATGGTGGGAGCTTGATTTATGACAAAATAAGAGGGTAAAAGTATTGTTTTCTATAGAAAAAACTAACAAGAAGAAGAAGAAGAAAAAGAAGAAGAAGAAATGAGAGAAGGGGAGAAGGGGGGTCATGTGGCAATTATAACTTAAATATTACTAATGGATTCCTCGATGAAAAGTAACGAACATCATTTTTCATTGATAATTCTGTGGGCAATATTGACGCGTCAGATTTACCGATGAAATGAACAAGAGAATACCTATATAATTTTTTTATTTTAATTCCACAAGTAATTCCCTCTGTATTCACTGATGGAACTTTTTCCGTCGGTGAATACTGATGGAAACAATAATGTCATGTTCTATTGGTAATATCACCGTAATTTGTCAATGATACTTTTTTTGTTGGTATTTCTACTAGACAGTTTTCTGGTAGTGAAAGAGTTTTTTGTTATATTCTTTATTGTTAGGAAATGACAGAAATGCTTGACTGATTAGCATTTGATTAATAAGTCAAATCACCAGAGTTTAGAGCATTTTTGTTTTAGAAAAAAGCTCCCATGAAATGCTTATAGCTTGATTATGAGATCAGTTACACACACACACACACACACTAAAAGGCCTTTGCATTTCACTGTAGCAATGAACAATGAAATGCCAAAGCTTTTTTTCACTTTCATCCTTAAAATTTTTGAGGACGTTTTTATTTAATTTCAAACTTAGGTTTTTTTACAATTTCATCCTCCAATATTGAGTTTAGTGAGTATTCGACTTCATGAGTTTTGTGAGTTAGTCACGTTGACTTGAGTTTTTTTTTATATCATTTTTAATTAATATATTTTCTCAACTTCATCCTTCGACATTGGATGGATTGGGAATTGAGTTTCATAATTTTTTTTATTTACTTTTTATGGGGTTATCACAATTTCATGATCTGGGTCACAAGTGTTGTATGTTAGTCTGGTTGACTCATATTTTTTTTGTCCTTTTTTTAATTGATTATTTTTTTTACAATTTTATCCTTCAATATTAGGTTGATTGAGAATTAAACTTTATAATTTTTTTTTCTATAGAGTTATCTTAGTCTCTTAACCCGAGATTGACAAGTTAACCCAAATTAACTCAGGTTATTTGCCTATAATTGTTTTTTTCAATTTAATCCTTAAATATTGGGTTGATTAGGGATTGAGCTTCATAGTTTTTTTTTTTTTTTACTTTCCATAAGGCTATCATAGTTTTATGACTTGAGTCACGAGTTACGCTAGTTGAGTCGAGTTTTTTTTATCCTTTTTATAGTTGAATTTTTCTCAACTTCATCTTTCATTACTGGTTGATTAGGAATTAGGCTTCATAATTTGTTTTGTTTGCATTTTATGAGATTATGTTGGTCTTATAACTCAGGTTAAGGGTTTAGTTGTTTGACTCTGGTTTACTCAATTATTTTTTATTTTTTAATTTTTAATTTCACCCTTCAACATAGGGTTTGATTAGGATTGAGTTTTATAATTTATTTCGATTTGCTTTCTATGGGATTATCCCGATCTCATGACCCAAGTTTGACAGGTTAACCCGGGTTGACTTGACTTTTTTTAGTTGAATTTTGTTTTCTATTTCATCAATTAACACTGGGTTGATTTAGAATTATGTTTAATATTTTTTTTATTTGCTTTCTATAAAGTCATTAGGGTCTCATGACCTGAGTGACAGATTTGACAGATTAACTCAAGTCGATATAATATGTTGTCTTTTCAAAAAAAATTAAAAAAGATGTTGTCTTGATTAGTTTTTTTAGTCAAAGTATATTTTCACTGGTTGTCCGGATGGTCTTTAGACTTGCCAAGTCGACCAGATCATATCAAGTCAATCTCCATATAATTAATTTTAAAAAAAAATTCTCTGATAAGAAATACACTAACAGCACATGAATATTTTTTTTATATAAATTTTTTTGATTCAACCGCAGCTATAGTGCCGGGAAATGATCTACTATATATATAAGGGTCTAATAAGAGGGTTGCTTATGCATCTTTTAAAACTTCAGGGATTGAATTACCATCTTTAGCAATTTCATCCGTTTCCGCACATAATTGCTTGACGAGGATGAAGATTCTTAGGATTCTGATTTATCCATTAAGAATTTGATTCATAAGGTTCAACAAGATCCTTCTTCTTCTAGCAGTTTTTCATGGGATGATACATTAATTACTTCAAAAGCATGACACCATAGTGGTGGGAAATGATGTTATGATGCAACATTATATCTTACAATTATTTCATGAAGACACACAGGCGGAGGTCACTCTGGAGTTACTGCTACAATTGAGAGACTTTTGCAATTTTGTACTGAAAAGGACCGAAGAAATTCTAATTCTTTCCGTGAGTTCATTAAAAGTTGTGTGATCTGCCAACAATACAAGTCTGAAAATATGACTTCACCAGGTTCGCTTTGTCCATTGCCTCTTCCAACAGCAATATTTACTGATTTCACCATTGACTTTATTGAGGGCTTTCTAAAATCCAGTGGTAAAGACGTTATATTAATTTGTTTGGTGGATAGAATGACAAAGTATGTACACTTTATGGCTTTTGGCCTTGTCTCAACCTTTTTCTACTCAGATAGTGGCTCACACTTTTATGGATACTGTTTTTAAGTTGCATGGCATGCATGCATAGCACTGTATCTGATCGTGTTCCTGCGTTTCTGAGTACTTTTGGCCAAAGTTGTTTGCTATGAAGAGGGTACAACTGCAGTATTCTACAGCTTACCCCCTCATTCTGATGGCTAGTCTGAGGGTTTCAACAAGTGCTTACAATGTTATATTTGGTGCATATACGAAGGCTTATGGCATGTTCATTCTAGGTTCCCACCTCTTCCGACTTTTTTTTTTTATATATATATTCATCACTGTGCATCCAATCTTGAACTCTTTACTGTCATTAGTTCGTTACTTTATTCCTGGAACCTTTTAAGTTCCAGGAGGGGACAAACCAGTTCAGCTGTAACTTGTGATTCATTGTGAGTTGAATAATTTTATTTTTCAATATAAAAAAATTGAATATGACAATACTTTCTACACTATTTTAACATAAAAAATCTCAATAGTTTTATGCATGTATTTTGTCGCAAGTATAAGACTTCGTCATGATCATTCTTCCGATCGAATTCAAACATGAGAAGAACAATAAATTCTTGTCCTTTTATGGTTTCAAGATTTGAAATCGTCATTTAGTATTTTGTCATTAGGAACCTAACTAGTTTATAAAATCTGGATAAAAGAACTGGTTATGTATAGGGAAGATAATATCATCTCTAGTATACCATACCTAAAATAAGCTATATTATTCATTTATCTTATTATTATTAAGGATTTATTGTGTTTTTATAGCCATTAGACTGTCTATTAGTTAAAAAAAAAACCCACATTCCATAACTTTATGGAACAAGTTTAGTCATTTTAAAGTGAAATAATAATTTATTATGTTTTTGTTTTTTTAACACCAAGAATACCTCTTATATAACTCTCAAATATAAAAAGTAAACAAAAAGGAGAGAGCGAATGGGATTCTCATTTATTATGCACTTAATTTGCTTTTTTTATTTTTTTTTAATTGTTGAAAAGTCTTTTGTATAAATTTGTAAATATTAAAAATAAACAAATTTGAAAAGTTTTAACGTCAAGTCCACTTAATAAACTTGTTATTAAATTTATGATGCATGTAAAATAT
>Ga0325404_1003517_pt1 | contig 16662 bp, 6 predicted proteins | sample PopdelMetagenome_18_FD_205664 | JGI IMG/M metagenome (GOLD analysis project Ga0325404, IMG submission 205664) | Populus deltoides microbial communities from Bellville, Georgia, United States - Xylem-Control-R1 | ecosystem: Host-associated > Plants > Phyllosphere > Stem > Wood/Secondary xylem... | reverse complement strand
TCAATCTCATCGTGGGTCGGCCCTTGAGAAGATAGCTGCATAACAAGCAGGAAAATATGAGAAAACTAAAATCTACGAGTTACAGCAGAATTCAATTCGAGTAGAAAGGAGCGAGGCTTACATAGTATGTGGTGACAGTGCCAGCCGAGTTGCCCGATACTAGCTTGATTTGCATGTCGATTCGGCCAAACAAGTACTCATTCTTGGATCGGAAGCCAGAACCAGAATCCTTGTCCAGAGATAGTGTGAGAAGTTGGCCACCATTTAGTATCTTAGCACGTTGATCACCCCAGGTGATGTCAAAATCTTGGAAGAAATTGCCACCCATGGAGGCTCCCACTAGACAAGCAATTAACAGAGCAAACAAAGGCATGGAAGAAAGTCTACTCGAACAAGAGAAAGACATCTTTATGTTTCTAAGATAAGGAGATGTATATACTAGCTGCTCGCTAGAGATTAGGAGAGAGCAAAATGTTCTGTGTGAGGTTGGAACTTTGAGCTTGAGTCCCTTATATAGTTGTGTTCATAGGCAGGAACCTATCCTAGTTGATTGAAAACTAGTTATAGCTGGCATGTATTCACAATCTTGGAGGACTGGAGACAGGCTTGCAAAGTAAATCGAGGAAATAGCCCAGGAAAGTGGAAAAAAGTGGGTGTATGTGAAAGTGAAGTGGTATGCGCTATTTGACTAACATAGCCAAAACAGTGTCCATACATACAAATGCATAATGAATGGCAGCGGCATAACAAAGAGCTGGCCAAGCTTAAAAGTATTTTATCCAACTGGAGACAGAAAATACAATACGCGTTGGGTGGTTTGTGTGCAAGTGGCGTTTCCGGTTCTGGACGTGCCATAGTTCAACGGGCTTCACTTGACTCGCGTGAGTTTATATAGTACTATTAACTGCTCTGTATCTTGAAATTCCAAGCAGCCCTTTCTTTTTAACTTGCTTTCGTTTTGAACTTTTCAATTGTCTTCCATAGCATGCTTATCTTGAATGTGTCTTTTTGTCAAATTTAGGCTTGGATGCCAGTTATCTAAGAGGTTGCCCGGTTAAAGCTATATAGCAATCAATCTTGGACGAACTACAACAATTCAAAAAAAAAAAAAAAAAAACACAATCAGATTCAAAGATTAAGATTTTAATTATAAATTACTATTTTTTTTATTAAATGAAAGTTAATTTATTTTGTGAGAAAATCACGATAAATCCAAATTTAACGGGCTAAAAAACCCCCCTAAAATGCCCAGAAAACATCCTTATGGGCTCAAGCTACTACGCTCGAGCCCAACTACTACTTAGGTGCATGAGTGTGACATGCCCAGCAAACTGGGCGTGCTGCTTAGCACCTTTGGTGCTAGGCATACACCCAAACATCCCTATGAGCTCGAGCTATCACACTCAAGCCCAACGTGCTTCGATTCAGACAGTGCGTCTCAATCTATTCTTCACCTATAATAAACTCAAGTAACTTGCCCAAGCCCAACACTCCCTTGAAAATTTTTCTAGGACCCTATATAGATCTCTCAATATTTTATACTGATCCAATATGTATTATTTTGAGTAGAATACAACTCTAAATATCACAAGGGTAAAATTACATTTTAACCCTTTCTCTCCACAAAAAGACAAGACTTATAGGCTATAAATACACCATGAATCATTTAAATGTCAGGTTCACAATCTCTTCATTCTCAACATTTATAGCATACATATTTTCAGAATCCATCTCTCTAAAATATTATTGTACTTTCTCTCTCTAAAAAGATATTTACTTAAGTATCTAAGAGTCCACAAATCTATAAAAAAAGGACCTTTTGCAGATACCAGCCACCTTGATTTATCAAGCACCACTAGTTATCAACTACCTGGGCTTTTCATATTAAGCCATTAGACACCTTGGCTAGAGAGAATGAATCAGATTTCTTGAACTAAAAGATGAACTAATTATCAAACATATAAGCCTTATTCATATGCTACTTGATATTTTAGGACCTCATCATTTGGCGTTGTCAGTGGAAATTAATTAAAAAAAGCTATCAGTTTCTTCCTAAAACTTATTTTTCATATTTTCAGGTCATTTCATAGCACATAATCAAGACACGTCTAGGCTAGGATGTGAGAAGAATCTACCTCCAACCAAACCTTCAAGAACTCACCAATCAAATGCAACTCCTTACTTAGGCTATATTGGCAACCCAATGACAAAATCAGATCTTGCCACACCAACAAGTTTTGATACCCTCATTAACACACAATGCCCTAACTTCATGGCCAACGGTCGTACCTGACACCCGTAAATGATTACATTACCTAGAGAAGACCATGCAAAATGACATTCATGAGAGTCCCTCGAGGCTTCACTCGTGCCATTGTGATACCTATGTATAGAGTCAGTACTTCGAGCGTACCGTTTTAGCAACTGTGAGATGAACACGGGTTACCGTAATCGTTGTTCCATGCCAAACTCTTCGGGTTCCCAATAGCCTAACACACAAAGGACTAAGAGAGGATTTATACATGAACATACCTAGAAGAATGTCTACAACCTAAATCAGTAGAAGGGGTCTTCTTTATCCAAACAAGTATTGAATACTCAACTCCCTAAGGATTAAATTTCCATAAAAATAAGTATGGACAACTATGATGGCCTGGTCTACCTGAGAGAGCATGTACAAAATATATGCGGTAGCTTAAAGTTGGTCATTTAGGACAATGACTCAACGTGCAAAATCCTTCACACAGCCAGCCTTCCAATGGTTTGCACATGTATGGTATAATAATTTAGAGTTAAGCTTCATTAAAAGGTTCATTAACCTCTATGTCAAACTAGCAACACGCTTCAACACCAACATAGACACCAAGAAAAGTTCCACGAAGCTATTTGGTGTTATCTAAAAAAAAGATTCTACACAAGTATATTTGAAAAGGTTTGGTGAGGATATACTCAAGGTAGAAGAATTGCTTGAGTCAATAGCCTTAAAGACTTTGATAAGAGGGGTAAGAGAACATGTAATCTGGAGAAAACTTTATGCCTTACCAGACATAAGCTTGCTCAAGGTGAAACATGTCATGTAAAATTATGTATGGGTGGAAGATGTCAATTTGTTATGATATAGGCCTTCTTGTTTTTACAAGAACAACCAGCATGTAGGACCTTCCAAGTGAAATCTTTCTCCTACTAGAAATGAAAGCTCGAGGAAGAAATATAAGGGACCAATTCATAAGTATTTAGTGTATCCTAAATATTTATAACTTTATTGAATCAAAACAGGATCACCCATTCAAAGTTATCAGGGCAGTCAAAGCAAACACATTAACGCCATCTCCAAGACATATCCCTCATAAAAACCTCCTTCATAACGATCACTTAGATCACCCTAAAATGCATAATCCTAATATGGATGTAAGTTTATTTTTGAAATAAAAATAATATATCTTTGATATACATTTTCCATTTACAGATCTCTAGTAGGGTTTTCAGACACTTTCTAAGGAAGGGATTGACTTGGTCTCTCTAATGCAATAACATCATTCTTCTTGTTGTTACTCATTTTTGGTCCCCACGTGCTGGAGACGGTGTATACCTCTTTTGAACTAAGTGTAGGAGTTTAACTCATGTTTGCTGGAAGATTGATAAAAGCAGAGAAATAAATATTTTTTCGAAACCTTGTTTGAACTGTTTTCTGCTCTCTTTATCCTTCCTCTTTGCTTCCAAAATCATCAGGTTTTATTAGATTGATCAGGAGTATTTATAATGCTAAATTCGTTCCTTCTTTATCTAGTCTTTAAGGTTGGATAAATCCCTCAGAATTTGCACTAAAAAAAACTGGTTTTGCTGCTGTCATAATTTTTTTATTCAGACTTTGATTCTGACTTGGTTTCATACAATATCTGATCATCCTAGATATATTCAGTCACTCATGACATTTTAAAAAATTGACCTACACCTTTATTGGGTCCTAGGGATCATTGTTCTTAGGGCAGACTCTCAGTCAGATTTGGATGCTCGGCATTGTCAGATCAAGAACCTTTTTGACCAACTAGATTACTGCGAGATTCTGTTATCTAAAATGATTTTATCTCACTTTGAATCCTTTATCAAAGTTGTAGTCCGGGACACGTAGATGAATTTGGGCTTTTGAATTGCTTGATTTCGATATCAGAAACTCAAGATATTCTTGTTTGAAATCTAGCATGAAAACATAGAATCTTGCCGCGAGAAGGTTTTCAGCCAAGTTTGGTTGCAATTCTGTTATTCAAAATGAATTTATCTCACTTCGAATCCTTCATCAAAGTTGTAGTCCGGGACACGTAGATGAATTTTGGCTTTTGAATCGCTTGATTTTGATACCAGAAGCTCAAGATATTCCCATTTGAATATCTAATGTGAAAGCAGGAATTCCTGCCATGAGAAGGATTTTTACCCAAGTTTGCAGGGACACAATTGCAAGATGCTTAAAGATTGAAGACCAATTGTAGGCCAATTTGAAGCTCTTTTTTAGACCAAGGACCAAATAAAAAAAGATAATAAAATAAGGGAGTTGATTGAAGATAAAATTAGAAGAAATTTTGCCAGGTGACGAAATTGAAGAACGAGAATTAGATCAGAAAAGGAAAACAATGCCTCCCCGTTTGTAATTCTTTCCTTTTTCCCTGCACAGCTACCCCAATTTATCTTATTTCCTTTTATTTGCAAACCACATTTTTTTTTTTGCCTCATTTCAAAGGAAACAGCTGGTGCCTCATAGTCCCAGCTATGGAAGGACGAAAAGGAGCTGCACCATCCTCTAACTTAGAAAGAAATCACTGCTAATCACAGAATCAGAATCAAATATTCTGGTTTCCTATTTTTTTCTCACCTGAGATTACAACCTGGAATTAACGTAATATTTGTTTCCTAAATAGAGCTGCATGTTAGGCTATATAAGCCTCTTCTACTGAGGGAAGGGGGGAGATAAACAGAAAAAGAAAGATAAAAAACGCAAGAGAGGTAGGCAGTTAGGAGAGAAAAAACACAGAGAACAGAGGGAGCTTCTTCCTTCATCCTTGCGTTGCTGTGAAATCAGGAAGGCAGGCAATAGAAGAGAAAGAAGAGAAAAGAAAAGACGAAAAAAAAGGAGAAACAAGGAAGAAGCAGGGACTGACTTTTAATTTTTGCTCCATTTTTTCTGCAAATAAAATCTGCAGAACATGGGAGAAGAAAGTGCAGGAACCAATAAAAAGAGTGACAAAGATGCAGGGGAAAGAAAAAGCAAGAAACAGACGCAAATACAAAACAGAAGGAAAAGGTTTTAAATTGATGAACACAGACCAAGCAACCATCACACTTTCAACGTTGCTGCATCTTCTTCGTCTCCATGTCTGTTCTCTTCACCTCTTGCATGCATTTTTTTCTTTGTGTTTGCACGGTTCAGGTGAATTTTAATTCACGTGAACAGTAACGTGGTCTCTTTGCATGCATTTTACTTTGTGTGTATTGTTCAAGTGAATTAATTCACTTGAACAGTAACCCGCCAGCTTTGATTAAACTATAACTACACCCTTTTTATGTCCAGTCGGGTCACTTGCTTAGGCAAGTGACAAGGCCGGACGTACTATTTTTTTTCTTAAAAAAATAAAAGAAAGAGAAAGAGATTTATGATTTTCTGGCATATTTATTTTAAGGTATGATTTTATTTTATGCTGTAAAAAATATCAATCTCGTATTTAGAATACCTGGTTTTCGACGCAATGTGACAAATATACATGTATATCAAAAAAAATGTTTTCATGCATACGGCCAATACCCTAACATGTTTTAAACGCTCTTTTTTATACAAAAAAATATTTGAAGTTTCGAAATGTGTTTTCGCATGGATTTCTTAAACACAATAAAAAATATTTTCTTGCATTTCTGGATTTTATAACATGTTTGTAAAACTTCAAAGGGTATTGGTCAATATTCCAAAAAAATTAAAAATCTTATTTTAGGGGGGAATTCATCTATTATTCACCGTTAATGTTTGGATAAAGAAATCCCAAAGGGATGAATATCCAAAATATTAATGGGAATAACTTGTTATTATTCACTATTAATATTTGGATAAAGAAACCCTAAGTGGTAAATATCCAAAATAATTTTCTAGGGATAATAAGTCATCACACATCCTTGAAAGAAGTCTTGATTACAATCGAGGACATTTCAATTTTTTTACTCCACGGTTTACGAGTCGTGAGAGTATAAAACACTAAGGCAAAAATAGGTTTTTAAAGCGCCCTAGATTTCTAAATTTTTGTCCCTTCTCCTTGCAATTTACGAGTCGTAAACTCTTGAAATACTAAGGGAAAAATGAGCTTTTAAAGCATATGGAATCTCCTTGGATTTTTATCTCAATAAATTTAGTTTGAATCAAACCTAGGAAAATTGATGGGATTAGAAAACACCAACACCATAACAATTATAAAACAAACCAAACATCAAGCAACTTACCTTAGGTATGGCGTACTAGGGGTGCTAATACCTTCCCTCTACGCAACCAGTCTCTTGCCTTAGAATCTCTGAAAGACCAGTTAGGGTTCCTAGTGACCAAAATACTAAGTGACGACTCCTTTATTAATAATAAACAAAAACCATGAAACCAATCGAGGGTCACTGCGACGCCGCGCTCCGCTGCGAAGGTGCAACACTTCTTGAAGGGGATTGACTTAGTCTTCCTCGGAAAATAACCCTATAATCTTCAAGAGATGAGTATAAGATCCCTCTATTGTAGTAGAATCATTCTTCAGGTGATGTTTAAAAGCCTCTCACAAATCTACCAAGGGTTGATTTCGGATCCTTTACTTTCCAGTGTAGTCTTGAACTGATATACTCTTCAAGTGATGCTTAAGGGCCTCTCACCAATTTACAAGGAGTTGATTTTAAATCCTCAACTCTTCAATACAGTCTTGAACTGACACATTCTTCAGGTGATGCTTAAAAGCCTTTCACCAATTCGTTAGGGGGTTGATTTTAAATCCTTTTATTCTCTAGTGTAGTATCAGATTGACACATTCTCTAAGTGATATTTAAGGACCTCTCATCAATTCATTAGAGGTTGATCTCATATCTCTTATTATCCAGTGTAGTCTTGGATTGATATATTCTTCAAGTGATGTCAAAAGGCCTCTCACCAATTCGTTAGGGATTCATCTTGTATCTCCTATCTCTCCAATACAGTTTTGGACTGATACATTCTCTAGGTGATACCTAAAGGCCTCTCACCAATTCACTAAGGGTTGATTTTAGATCTCTCATTATCAAGTACAGGCTTGAACTATCATATATTTTAGGTGATGCATAAGGGCTTCTCACCAACTTGCTAGTGGTTAATCTTGGAATCCTATTCTCTAGTGCAGTCTTGGACTAACATATTTTTAGGTGATGTTTAAAGGTCTCTTACCAATTCATCTAGGGTTGATCTCAAATCCCTTATTATCTAGTGGAGTTTCAGACTGACACTCTAGGTGATGCCAAAGAGCCTCTTACCAATTCACTATGGATTGCTCTTGAATCTCTTGCCTCTCCAATATAGTCTCATATTGATATATTTTCCAAGTGATGTCAAAAAAACCTCTTACCAATTCACCCAAGATTGATCTTGAATCTCTCGCCTCTTCAATACAGTCTCAAACTGACATGACTCTCTAGTGGGGCTTCCAAGATTTATATTATCATCAGGGATGATATTGGATCTCATATTTTTAAGTACAACCTCTTTATAATAGAGGACTCTCACGCCTCATTTCATTGCGAAGAAGGCCACCCATTTTCAGAAAATAACTACTCTTCAGTGAAGGGCTCTCACGTCCTATACCATCCTAGTGAGGTCATATACCTCTCACACTTCAATTCGACCATTCTTAAGAGGATGGATATGTTCTTTTTAATGCAATAACATCATCCTTAATAGGTATGTTTCCTCTGCTTCTTAGAAACTTTTCTAACTATGGGCGTTAACATGGATTCATCCATTCCGCCCTTTAAGAATTTTTCTATGTATAAATGTTGACATGAGTCCGTCCCCCTAGCCATTTAGAAACTTTCTAAGTATGGGCTCCACCCTCCATGAATTTCCCTCAGCCTCTTAGAAAACTCTCTAAGTTCAGGCTTCACCCTTCATGAGTTCCTTTTAGCTACTTGGAAATTTTTTAAGTATGAGTTTCTCTATATTTTCCCTTTACATACTTAGAAATTCTTTTTTATAATCATGGTACATGCCCTTACACATGGGCTCCCTGTTATATTACTCGGGGTTTTCACCTCTCTTCTCATATGAAGAAAACTAGATAAAAATCATTGTATTAGAACTTTTTACAAGTCTTTGCGTATAAATATCATAAAGACTTAGGGGCTACTAATAAATTTAAATTTAATATACCTAAAAAACCTTCCAAAAAGGCAAAAAAAACTCAATACGCTCGAGCTCCCATGCCCGAGTCCAACTACTACTAAGGTGCATGGGCTCGGGTATGGTAGCCAAAACCATACTGAGCATGCACTCCAGCACCCCTATAGGTTGGGGTTGCCACACTTGAGCCTAACATGCTTGGATCCAAGTAGTGCTTGGATCCATTTTTCATCTCTTATAGGTTCAAGTAATTTGCTTGAGCTCAACTTTTCATTGAGAATTTTTTTAGTTTTCAATATTTAAAAATGATCCAATACGTATTGTTTTGAGTAAAATACAACTTGAAAATATCAAAAAAGTAAAATTACATTTTAGCCCCTTCTCTCCATAAAAGACAAGACTTATAGGCTATAATTACACAATGAATCCTTTAAACGCCAAGTTTACAATCTCTTTATTCTTAACAATTATACCATATATATTTTCAGAGTCTATCTCTTTAAAATATCATTTTATTTTTTTTTCTTTTAAAAAATTTTTATTTAAATATCTGAAATTTCTCAAATTTACAAAAAAAAAAATAATAATAATTCTTTTACATGAATGTAATCGCTGCCAAAGCTAAATTCAACAAGTGAAAAGCCAGTTACAAAGATTCTAGGCCTGCGATTTTTCTTCAATTAGGAAAATTAGCAATAATATGAGGCTCAAAGCCCAAATTATAATGGCATATAGTTCAGAACGGGCCACAGCCACGGGCTGGCCTGCGAAATTAAAAATGCGGCTCTTTACTCCTTTCCCTTGGAAAAAGGAATATTTAAAACACAAAAATCAACCTCTAGATTGGAACCAGCAATGTTACTGGTACTCCTCCCTTACCCAACTGTTCTGTTCCTGTACCTCTTAACTTCCATGCCGATCGTTCCCATCTCAGAATCGTAGAGCCACCTGCTTTTCCTCTTCACATCAACAAACCCACTCCAAAAATATCTGTTGCCTCACTCTCCACCCTACAAGCAATTGTAAAAGCAACAACAAAGAGCAAAAAGATTCCCAAACTAACGATAATAAAAGCTACCCTGAACCTGATCAGAACCTGTCATTTGTTGACCTATTTCACTATTCTTTAGACTAATACCAGCACTAACCAAATCCCAGAAACCAAAAACCAAGAAATTGGAGAAATAGGAGACACTCAAACAGGGAATCATAGAAGACTTTTATCAAACATGTGGTGGAAAGACTTGAGAGCTACTTTAAGCCAAAGAATCAACGTTGAAGGAATTAGTTCTTTGGCTTCCGTGCTTGTTAAGGACCAGCATTTGGCTCTGCCTCATGTTTTAGTGCCTGATATAAGGTACATTGATTGGGGAGAGTTGCAAAGGAGAGGCTTTAAAGGTGTGGTGTTTGATAAGGATAATACTATCACCGTGCCTTACTCTTTGACAATTTGGGACCCTCTTGATGCGTCCATTGAGAGGTGTAAATCTGTTTTTGGGAATGATATCGCTGTGTTTAGTAACTCTGCTGGTAGCTTTGCCATGACCCTTTTGTTATTTGATCTTGTTTGTTGTTTGCGATTTTATTTTTTGATAGTAAGCTACTAAGCTATGTTCATGTGCTGTTGCTGTAATGAGTCAGGTCTCTTCGAGTACGATCATGACGATTCAAAAGCCAGGGCACTTGAGAAGGCAATTGGAATTAAAGTAATAAGGCACAGTAAGTTTCTTCTCTGCCAATTTGAGCTTTAATTTTAATGGAAAACTTATTATTTTTTATTTTTTATGGTTATGCAATTGGGAAGCTGACATAATTTTTTTTTTTTTTTGACGATTGTGAATGATTTGCTTAGTTAACATGCTGTCCATTGCACTACTAGAAAATATTAATCATTCACATATTACACCACAGGGGTAAAGAAACCTGCTGGAACAGCTGAAGAAATTGAAAAGCACTTTGGCTGCAAATCCTCACAGCTTGTAATGGTATATGCAAACTACATGAGCTGCTTTGAGTTGTTGCTCTGGTTTCTTTTTGTTCATTGTATGTGAATAGTATACTTGTGTGATGCAAATTACAGGTGGGTGATCGGCCCTTCACAGACATTGTTTATGGAAACCAAAATGGCTTTTTGACGGTATTAACGAAGCCACTGAGTCTTGCGGAGGAACCATTCATTGTTAGGCAGGTTAGTCATCTTCTATTTGAGACACTGAATTTGATTTTTTGGCATCCTTGAAAAATAAGAAAAACGTGGGGAGTTGTATTTTGAATAGATATATGTTATTTTCTATTTTATGGATGAAAAGATCCTGCAAAAGGTTTCAATGTGAAATAAGGCTGTATAAGTGTTGTGAATGTGATGCTATTAACAGCCTGTTGTTTTTATTTATCGGAGGATATCACATTCTTTCAATAAGTTTTTAGTTGTATGCAGTTGAGGCTGTCCATTATTTGTCTTCTGTCCAGTGAGAAGTTTTTTTTTTCTGCATTGCTGATGGCTTGCCTTTCACTTTGAAATATTCATCATTAGCTCTGCTTTATCTCTCCTTGAAAATTGTACGTAGGTTTTCGCTAATCCTCATGTGGGTCTCACTCCCTGATATTGCTTGTGTGATGCCTGCTGAGTTTTTTGCTCTCACATCTTTGTTTATGATTTTTGTGTCATTTAGGAGCAAAAGAATGTAGAACATTTATAGTAGCCTAACTCATTGATATAATGTGTTATAAGAATTTTCCTTAAGATGCCATGGAAGTTAAAATGGACTCGTGGATGTGACATGATAGCTGTACCTTATAAAGATAGCTATTTAAGTTGCTTTACCATACTGAGAAATTGTACATTTACGTGTACTCATAGAACTACTTAAAAGATTAGACAAGATCTGCTTGACTGGTCTTCTGTATATTGTGTTTCTTCTTCCATTTTTTAGCTGAGGATTACTGCTGCTGCCTTGTAGCATGTGGCCCTTTTTACTTCTTGTATCTACCTTTCTTATTTGTATATTTTGACTCTTAATTCTTCAAAATAAAAGGAGCAAAAGAAAAGATTGAAAAAATCTTTTTGGAACTGAAGCAGGCATTGTCTGCTAGTTACTTCTCATCGCTAATACTTTTGGTTCTGCATTGTTGGAATCTCAGAGTAAAAAGTTGTAGTTTGTTCTAGCTTCCACAGAATACTTGATTGATTGGATGAAATGAATGTTCACAGGTGCGGAAACTAGAAATGTCTCTTATGAACTATTGGCTTAAAAGAGGAATGAAGCCAATCAGTCATAATCTACTACCAGATGCCATGGAATGTGTAAAAGATCCACCACCTTTGTAGGAAAACTTTGGTGCAAAATCTTGTAACTACCAATGATTCTCAGGTTATTTCTTGTCATCAAATTTTGTTTATTTAATTGATTAATTGATGTCCAATATAACTTTTTGTGTCAATCACAATTTGAGTGAGAAATTTCCAAAAGAAAGACTGGTGATGGAAAGCCAAATCTTTTTAATTGAAGGCCCTATTAGATTGACAGATTTCATTTTGGAATGATCATAAACCACAGTCAAGCAATTTACAGGGCATTGTTTTTCTCCTATAGGAGAGTCACTCATCTAGGGATGATTAACATCATCAAATATATACAATAGGTTGTTATTTATGATGACATCATCATTTTTCCCCTTGCATTGTGAACTGTTACTTCGAGTTAGAGGACATGTTGACAGGGGGTTGTATTCTGGGAGAGAATCATTTAAAGCCTGTAGGACAGTGATCAAAAGCTCCCAACATTTTTGTGTTTTTTTTTTTTACGGCTTAATACTAAGAAAACAATAAGACAAGGTGTTGCTGTCATCTGAATACAGATACTTTTCAGACTACACTTTCTATGAGATATTTGAAAAGAAAAATATTAATCTATATTCTGCCAAGCCAGGATGTAGCTTTTAGACGTAATGAGATCGGGACTTGTGCGAGGAATAAATTATTTCCAAACATTCCATGATATTTGGCGTGGTGTGAGGTATAAAAAAACCCTTTGAAAACTGAACCATACAATGATGCTTTTTTCTTTCTGCTTGTTTTAGCTCTTTATTTATTATTCTATTGTCTTTTTAATCTAAGATTTTATGCACTGGTGAAATAAATACTTTCTGTATTCTAGTATTAAGTTACTCTGTGATGAAAAATCACATGACCAAGTAAATCTAGGAAGGATGCTTCTGGTGATTTTAGACACCTTTAGGGATATTGAGGTATTAACCAATATTGTATTATTAGTATTAAATCGAGGGAAGATGGGATTGACATTTCTGGAGTCGGGTTACAAATTGAAAGGGTTTAGATTAGTTCCATCTTGAAGTAGGCTGTGCTGGTAGCCTTTAGGATCTATTGTGCTTGAAATGCTTGCTTATGTCCGTGCAAACATATATCAAGTTGAAAGAAAAGGTTTTTGTCCAGGCCTGCTATGAATACATTAGTACATTCTCAGACATCCAAAGAGATTATATATATGATTGTAGATGTGAGATCCAGCGCTAGATTAGCCCCCTCATAATGCTGTAAAAAGTAAAACCTAGTTTGTAGGGCATGATTCTTTGAAGAATTGAACATTTGTGTGCAAAGTATCTAAATCCTGCTGTTGGTTCTACTCTAAAATGACTTCTTAGAAACTTTGATGGGCATTCCATGGGAAGGGAATGGGAGAGGATCCATGGTGATTTGCTCATCAGGGCAGAGTAAGTACCAATTGTAAAGAGTTACAACATAGTGGATGAAGATGAGGATATTCAACTTTGCCAGTTGGTTTCCTGCGCAAAGTCTTCGTCCTCTTCCAAAGGGAAGGTAAAGCATATGGTGGAATTGGCTTCTCAAATTTGCTTGGATTGAAAGTTAGAGGATCCTTGAAATACTCTTCGTTTTAGTGGGTGCAGTATGTTGTCCACAGAACCTGCAGAAGACAAGATGAAATTAGATCTATGATGAATTATTTGTTAAGATATTTGAAGGCTAATTTCCGGTAAACATGCATTTTTCTGTTGCCGCATGTTTTCTCCAATATCTAGAATGCTTGTAATCAAGCCACCCTTGAACTGTGTTATATAAGGTTTTTTTTTTTTCTTTTGAGAAAGCATGAAGAGTGGGCCATGGGTAATCTTCTCAATGTTTGAGCTTTGTTTTGTGTACCAGCATCAAGGAAAGAAGGATTCAGAATAGATGGGCACCTTCCACCCTTTAGGAATAGTGAATGCTTCGCATTCAATGTCAACGATAGCATCTCTAAAGGAGGCAAGGATAGGTGGGAAAAGCCGCAAGCTTTAACGTGCAACTTGCCATGTATGTTTCATCTTCATGTCTTCCAATGTTAGATACTCTACAGGTTTCCTCTTGCTCATTATGTCAACAATGTTCTGCCAAGAGTAATAATATACCCTGAATTTAGTAGAATCATGGGAAGAAAGCGCTTCTTAAGTGAGGTCATTAAATTCACTTTCAAGTCTGAATTGTATTTATTTTCATATAATTTGTCTTTGGGATGCCCCTCCGATTTTGGAAATTTTTTTTGTAACCTAAAATACTGAAAGCAAAGAGTAGCTTGAAGGAGGAGAGAATGGCAGTCTGGATGCTCAGCTAGCATTTTAAAAGTCATGGCAATGGCAAAGGATGTTGTATCATGAGCTGCAAACACTAGCAAAACCACATTATCAAGAACCTCCTCTTCACTGATCTCCCCACTCACCAACTGGGAAAGTAATATTCCTTCATCATCCCCGAGCCCGCTTTCCACCTCCTTCCTCTTCTCCCGTGCCACTTTAATCAACATTTCTTTTCTCTTTCCTTGCTTTCTTAGCTCGTGAAAACTTTGGAACCATGAAATGAAACAGGTGGTGTGAAAACTCCGTCCAAAACTCTCTCAAAAGCATTCAGTGTTCCAGGCTAAAAATTGTTCCTCAGCAAGCACTCCAAAACTATGGTAAATGTCAAGGCTTTGGTCGAATGTTAAAGACTTATTTAATCACTTATATTCCACTTTTTATCTAGGTGGAACTGAACGGAGGCGCACATTTTTGGCACCAAAATCTTAAGCCCAGCAGGGCCCAGGCTGTTGGATATCATTCCACGAAGGCATCAGTTCTGCTGCCTTTGCTTTTCCATGATGGAATTCATGCCCATGAACTGAACCGATGTAGGAGGCCACTATGTAAGTGGCTTGTGTTACGCTCTGCTCCGGGCTTGATTAAAAAATTTTCAAGTAATGATAATCCGAGAGATAACCTGAATTAAATTAGCTAAAATACGGCATGAGATATGAGACGAGATATGAGACTGAAAGAACTCATAAAAAAAAAAAACAACAAAAGAAAATTATAAAGTTTAAGGAATAATAACCTACTACTCAAGATGAAAACCAACAAAAAAAACTTTAAAAAATACAACACCAAAGAAAAAAACTCGAGTCATCTCGGAGTAATTTGATGAAATGACAACCTGTGATATGAGATCGGGATAAAAAAAAATTAAAAGGATGACTTAGTAAAAAAACTAAAGTTCAATAAAAAAAAGTCAAAATAACTCTAAGTCAATTCAAGTTAACTTTACTAACCCGCTCTCAGAATAACTAAACAATAAGAAAAGTGAAAAAACAAAAAATCTCAAGGGAAAATAATTTAATGCAAAATAATGAAATTGAAAAAAAACCATAATAAAAAATCAAGGGAAAAAAATCTGAGTCAACTCGGGTTAATTAAATTAACTCGTCACATGCGACATGAGATCAGGAAAAAAAAACATTGTGAACAAAAATGCAAGCTGATCTGGGTTAGCTTGACCAAACCCCTCTTGAAATAACAAAACAGAAAGAGAAGCGAAAAAAATGACAAAGCTTAAGGAAAAATAATTTAATGTAAAATGATAAAATTGAAAAAAATAAAGTCATACAAAATCAAGAAAAAAACGGAGTCAACTCGAGTTAACTTGACTGACCCGCCACTCACGACATGAGATCGGGATAAAAAATAGACTTAAAAAAAAAACCTAGCAAAAAGACCAAAGTTAAATAAAAAAAATATTGTTTAAGAAAATGCAAGCTAACTTAAGTTAATTTGATTAACCCGCTAGGATAACCCAATAAAAAAAAATAAGAAAATCACATAGTTCAAGGGCTAATAGTTTAACGTCAAAGTATGAAATTGTTAAAAAAAATCAATTTCATAAAAAGGGGGGGAATTTAAGGCAATCATGGTTAACTTGACTAACCTATTACCTAGGATATGAGATCATGATAAATCAACAAAAAAATACAAAAAACAATGAAGCTAAGGGCTTAATAATCAAGTGTCAAATGATGAATTGTTTTTTAAAAAATCAATTTTCAATAAAAGACTGCTCTGTTGGAAGGTAACCATGAAAAAAGTAAAAAAGTAAAATATCCAAATATAAAACAACTTAAAACCCAAACAATACAGACCAAATATAGTATAAAAAAATAAAAGAAAATAATTAGGGGTTGAATTAAAAACAAATAAGAAAAAGATTAAAAAAATAGTTATTGAAAGAATGGGGACCAAAACTGGATAAAAAACCAAATAAAATTAAATGTTGAGGGATAAAATTAAAAAAAAAGATAAATAAAAAAAAGATAAGAATATAACAATCAAAAGAATGAGAACAAAAAATGAATTAAAAAAACAAATTCACTAAAATTAAAATGGATAGAATTGAAAAAAAATAATAATCAAGAAAAGTATAAAGCACGTAAATAGAGCAATTAAAAGTAGAGGGACCAATTCAGATAAAAAAAATCAAATTAAATAAAATATCAATGGATAAAATTGAAAAAAAAAATCAATACTTCAAAAAACATTAAAAGCTAAATAAATAATTCACAAAACCCATTTTATTTAAGATAATTTTTATTTATAAAAATCTTAAAAAAAAAGTTAATTCATCACACCTCATAATTTACTTATGAAAGACAACAATAAAAATAATTAACTACAACAAAAGTTAATCGAAATTACAAAAAAGAGATAAAAAAATAAACATCTACTATCATTAAAAGTTTTCAATCCTCAAATTAACTGTTCATGGCTTTCTGATTATGCAGATATTTATTTATATCCACCGTTTCACCCTTTATTCACTTATGATTCATGTTTAATATTTAAATATCAACAATTCTAGAAAAAAAAGAAGAAGTTTTATATGATGTGGGACAACTGAAAATGTAACATGTACTCTTTGTTCTACTGTGAACCATTTTTTTTTTTTCATTTAATTGAATTGGTTAATTTACTTT
>Ga0325404_1003514_pt1 | contig 16663 bp, 12 predicted proteins | sample PopdelMetagenome_18_FD_205664 | JGI IMG/M metagenome (GOLD analysis project Ga0325404, IMG submission 205664) | Populus deltoides microbial communities from Bellville, Georgia, United States - Xylem-Control-R1 | ecosystem: Host-associated > Plants > Phyllosphere > Stem > Wood/Secondary xylem... | reverse complement strand
TTTTTTTTTTTTTACATTTTATCACGCGCAAGCTAAGAAGAAAAATAATTCATTAACCCACATAATTGGTGTATAATTGTCTAATTGTTTTATGAGTTGGGAAGCAACACACCGAAAATAGCTAATTAACATCTCTTGCCCAATATTATTTAGTCCAACAACTCTTTGGGTACTTCATGCATGAACAGGAAACTTGAGCACTAGTCTAGAAGAAAGCATGTGTAAGAAATAGAACACTTCATATCAATGCATGCCATTATTGCTAGCTGAAAGTTTCCAGCTAGAAACATTCAGCCTGGCACAAAATAACAATCAAAATTTGACTGAAATGGGTCGTGGCATGCATGTTAGACTTAATTAGCTGACAGAGGCATGCACTTCACATATTTAAAATTATAATATATTCTTTTTTTGCAAAGAAGAATTGATTTTTCTATTCGTCGTTATCTACTATATATATTAACCCTTTGATTTCCAAACTAATTCTTGTAATATATATAATATTATACGCACACTTTTTTGTTTTTAAAGTGATTAGAAAGTGGAGCAGATATGAAATATAATTAAATAAGCTCCTTTTTTCAACAGTTTTAATTACTTTGGCGATGAGGATCCAATTTTGAAAAATCATTGTGCTCATTTTTCTCTCCCTCTGTACCTACCAAGGGTTCTCAATTATTGTACATTCTTCAAACAAATTGCATTAAATTATATTATCCTAGATTTGAATTAATGTCACAACCAACCAAAGATTTAGAAAAGAAAAAAGGACCACTCTCTTCCACACGCTCCAACCATTAATCGATTTCAAGTTTGTTTTATTTACGAATTGAAAAATAATTAACTTGGCAATCTTCAAGAAGAACTGGTCATTAATTAGCATGTCATTAATTCCCATATAATTAAGTTTGACTTAACAATCTTTTTTCTATGAAACAAGGTTTGATCATTATTTCCAATAAACAAAGTTTCTAATTTTTATCGAATGTGAAAAGGGTTCTTTTCTATGAAAAATCATTCATCTTATTAGATAGTAATATGAAATTAATTATTATTAGAATTTTAAATTGAGATAATTTTTCAATAAAAATATTTATTTAAAATATATACAACTAGGATGGTTTATATTTCCTTTTAGGGGATGGAGAAAATTGTCTTCGAACTATATTATGATTGCCTGCCTCGATTGAGCACTCATCGACAAATTGCTCCAATTGAGTCCTTCAATTGTTGAGAGTCGGTTCACCTAACCCTTGGTTGTTATTTATAGAATTAAGTCACAATTAATTTCAAGATAGAAACGAGGGTAGACTTCTATATATTCATGATTTTCAATAAAAAGCCAAGGCCTGTTAAGATGTCTTTAAAGTGTTCAGCTTGTCTACCCTACTGTGTGCTTCTTTTTTCACATTTAGAATTTTTTTTCTTTTTTAATTTTAAACTGTTTGTTTTCACATTTTGTTTTAATTAGAGAATGTATGCTGTGAAGTTTGAACTCTTCAAAGCTAGTTTAGAAATTGATTTAGAGTTTTTCCGTGAGAACTTAAAGAATTGGAGATTATTTGAGATTGGATGAAGTTAATATTAGTATTTGGTTACTGTTTTAAAATAAAAAAATAGAACAAAAAAATTATATTTGAATGATAGAAATAAAAACATAAAATAAATTTGTTATTAAAATAGTTTTAAAATAAATTTTTGTATTTACAAAACAAGAGGTAAAGAGAAACATGTATATGCATGCTGTCTTTGTCTCTTTTATCTTAATACAATAATAATAATAAAAAAAATTCTTGTCAAAAAGAAAATTTATTTGACACTAAATATCAATTAAAAAAATATTAATTAAGAGTTTTTAAATCTTAAATTTTCTTTGGCACTAAACTTTTTGTTAATTTTTCTCAGAATTCTCTAATGTGATTATTGAATATGATCATATAGTATTAAAATATAATCTTATTATTCTTAAAAATAGATAAATGAAAGTAATTATGGCTACAAAGCATGACACTTATATAAAAATCTAATGACACGAATCAAGAGAGAATCTTTGTACCTGGAATAATTATTTATATTATAGTTATAATTTAAACATAAGCAAGATATAAAACACAATTACAATATAATATTGACATTAATATATTAATTGGTGTATATTTGTCTAATTTTTATATAAGTTGGGAAGCAACACATCAAAAATAGCTAATTAACTAGTTATTTGACATGTGCTATACTGCAGGTTGAATAATTCTTTTTTCCAGCAAAAATATGCAACTTTTTACAACATGTTTTTTTATATAAAAAATCCTAAACATAAATAAAAAAATTTATGCTTGCATTTAAAAGTTTTTAACACGATCCATTTACCTAATTGTGTTTAATGACTTTATTTATTAAAATTAAAATTTTTATTTAATCAAATAATAATATATATACACACACACACGCATGAAATCAATTGGATAAACTTAAAGAGAAAAATATTATTAATGTTGAACATATTAGAAAAAAAAAGCTATCATTTTATATGAAAACCAAGCAAAAACCAAATGGTATTTATCTAAAGAATAAATTGGAAAGTTGGGATATAGACGTGGATGTAGATAGATGTTGAAACATGGATTTTATGCTTCATTGTAATTAATAACATTGTTTAGTGAAAGAAATGTTTTATTTAATAAAAAAACAAAAAAAAACATGCATAGAAAAGTGATTTAATAAAATTAAAAAGAAAAGTTTTTTTTGAAGTAAGGTTGCATAGAAAGAATGCCGCTATTTGTAAACTAAGTAAAAATTAAATCATATTTTATTAAAATAATAATAAAAATATATAAAAATTAAAAACAAATCAATAAATAAATCCAATAAAAGCCTAATACTAAAGGATAAAATAGAAGAAGAAGAAAAAAGGACCAAAAAAATCCAATGGACAAAAACAAAGAGTCCAGACATGCAGGTTTCGCATGGGTGGCCCGTATGCTTGGGCTTAGAAAAAGGTAAATAAACAATATGAAAAATTAGGGAGAATGAATATTAATTTAAACTATTATTAAAAATTTTCAAAAATTACACATTAAAAAACGTATCGACTAAAAAAAAGCAAAATTAGAAAGAAAACAAAATAAAAAAAAGTTAGGCGCTTTTGGCCTTGTCCATTTTGCAAGGGCTTGCGTGCATGAGTCTTTATTTTTTTTTATTTGGTAATAGGGTGGGAAACATGTTGTACACTCCAAGATTTTTGAAAAAAAAAGTTAGTTGACAACAAATTGTCCGTTTTACCCTAGATTCTGACCATTACGATGGTTAGAAAATCATGGTTGAAGGTTTTTAACTTGAAAACCCATTCTACAATTTAGTTTTGATCTAAAACAACTATAAAACATTCTAAACACCTTAATAAACCCATTTGTGGTCTTAAACAACCCAAAATCAACCTGAAACAAGACAAATTCCCAAGCTAGGATCTACCATCTCGGGCAAAGTTGAGGGCAAATAACTCTCCTCATCAAATGAAACCCATTGACACCATAATTGACATTTTTTGTGGTCAGAATCGGTGTCAACTTAGAATTTCTCTCTACCATTGGAATCTTATCACTTTATATCTCTTCTCTCAAACAAGGAACCAAAAACTAAGAAAAATAAAGTTTTGGAATAAAATTGGTTTTTCAAAAAATCAAGGAACAAAAATTTTATAATTTGAAGAATATGAGGACCAAAGTGAACTTTTTTCACCATTTTAAAATTTTCCACTTATTTCCTCTGTTTGTTTTTTACTCCAGCCCCCTTTCTTTCAATCTTGCCCTTGTTCAACAAATTTGAAGTAATCAGGCTTAAATTTGGATTAAAAAAGGATTGAATTGGTAAAAAACAAATGTTTGAGGACCAAACTAAAACTTCCACAATAAGTCCATGATGAAATGTGAGAGAGTGAATAGTGTGTTTAGCTCCAATATTTCTCTAACACGACTTAAGGTTTTTTTTTTTTTATAATAATAATAATAATATCTCTTGCCCAATATTTAGTCCTACACCTCTTTTTTTTTAGATAGTATTCTTAAAGAAGCAAGAGAAATCCATGAGTTGGGTCATTGACTTGATTGGATCCAATAAGCTCGATTAAATTAATTATATGATAAAAAATGAACAAGAGTAGATAAATCAAACAAAATAAAATTAGCCTGAGTCAACGTGGGTTAACCCGCTAAATCTGTGACCCGACACATGAGATCAAGATAACTCTTTAGAAAGGAAAAAGAAAAAAAATAATGAAACCTAATCTCCAACAAACCTAATATTGAAGGATGTAATTGAAAAAAAAAATCACGTGTAAAAAATAGCCTATGAAAATACTTAAATTAGCCTAGGCTAACCTTTCAAACACGTGATCCCGGTCCTAAGGTCAGAATTACAATTAAGGAGGAGAGCGGGAAAAAAGGTCATCGACACCAAATTAGAGGTATGTTGGCCACCCGAGCCACTAGGGGATGGAGGGTCTTCCGAGATGATTCCAACATCGTTGTGAAAATTAGCATATGGCCGTTGTGAAGGTTTACGAGCCTAACACAAAAGGGTTTATTCAGTTTTGAAAGGGCACTAAGTTTGTGGAAGCAAAACTTTATAAAGAAGAGCAAAGATGGCAGTAGCTGTTCTAGGGTTTTGAATGTATATTTTCTAACCTAAAAGTGGAGTCCATGTGGCATGCTTAAGGAGATTTTAGTTATCATTTGGTCTACATTTATGTTTGCAAATAGGGTTACGCTTAAATAGTAAGGGCTGTGTTTGTTTTTTTTATTGTTATTGGGATTTTGATTCTACGGTTTGATGTTTGTTTTTAGGGGGTGTTTTCTGTTTTTAATGTGATAGAAGTTTTCTAGTTAGGTGAGTTTTGATAAAACAATGTTTATTTATTTTGTTTAGTTTGATTAATGCATTGTGAAGCAAAATTGTTGATCCTGGGTTTACAAGTCATGTTCATAACTAAAATATGCTTAGGAAACTAATTTTGAATCCAAATTGCACACACACACACACGCATATATATATATATATATATATATATATATATATATATATATATATATATATATATATATATATATCCGTGTGTGTATGTGTGTGTGTAGGCTGGATAAGATTTGGCAGTTTTAGGAATTGAAACTTAATGTATGCTATTAATGAATTAATGTTATTTGTTAGTTTCTTGGTTTCAACTATTTTTGGTATTGGTAATGTGGTTTGTGAAGACCAAAAGCAGTATGTTTTGAGGTCTAGAAGGCCAAATCTAGGTTTCGATAGAAGTTCTTTAATTTTAGGAAATTTTCCATATTATAGGTTCATGTTCTTCACATGAACTCTGCCTTCGCCTCCTGTTTTGGAGTTTTTTTGGGTTAATTCTTGGCGTAAACATGTTAGCATGTCATCTTTAGCAAATAATCTAGGGTTAAAATGCATCAATAACACATATTCATGCATTTAGATTATAATGTTCTTTCGACTATCCAAACACATTTTGATTAAATCATGGCTTTTGAGTGTAATCGAAGAAGATGGATGCTTGATTCTTGATCTATGCATGATTACGAACAAAACCTTGCCATTGATTGCATGAAAACTTGTCTAGTTTGTTATTTGTGTTTGTTGGGTTTCGATTTGAATGTTCATCGTGTTCTTCATATTCTTGGTATTTGATCTGTTTTTTGTTAAAAAAATTATGTTTTTGTGTTTTTATTTTAGTTTTGATATGCTTTTTTGTTTAATTGTTTGTTTTGCTTTAGTTTTGGGTCAAACCATGGTTTTCGGTTCGATTCAGGATTGAACTAGTGTTTTCGAATCAGCCCAATTGGTTTTGCTTTGGGCCAGGCACTACGACTTTGTTTAGTTGGTTACTTTTTTGCTGAGGAATTTTTGGCCCAAGGAGTTGTTTGGCAAACACACCTTTAGGCCTATTTTGACAGTTTTGTTTTGAATAAAAATGATTTGTTGCCAAACAGACCCCAGATAAATTCCTAAAAATTTGAAAAAAAAAGTTCAAGGACTAATTTAAAATTATTTGTGGGTCCGTTGCATATTTTTCCAGTAATTTTATTTAATATCGAGGCTGTAAACTTATACTGTAAGATGCTGATCAGCTGGTATTAAAATACCTGCTTCTTGTCAAAATCTCAAAAAATTCCAAAATATCTGAAACAAATTTCTCATTTCAAAAATAAAAAAATATTTTATTTGATGTGCATTTGGCCAAGTCTCTCAAAAGATAAAAATCATAATTTGTTATGATTTATTCATGAGAATAAATTTTTATTTTATTTGATGTGCATTTGGCCAAGTCTCTCATTTTATATATGAAATATAAAAATCATGATGATTCTCCTCACTCTTTCATACTTTATTTCAATGCAATTCTTCTCAATCGTTGTACAGTCGTCAAACAAATTGCATTAAATTATATTAGGGGACTACTACTGTTATTATTATTGAAATTTCCATCTTGTCAAATTTCCTTCTCTAAAATAATTTTTCATCTTGTTAAATAATAATATAAAATTATTATTAAAGTTTCATTCAATAACTTAAGTTTTTGGATTGTCTAATTTAAATAATTAATTGAAGATTTAACGTAAAATTATTACTGTTGTTGTGTAATGCTAAACAGATGATTTAACATTTCATCCAGAAATCAAAATAGACATTTTTTTTTTGTGTCTTGAGATGAGCCTTCTAATTTTCCATAACATGCACCGAATACACAGCCTTCCAAAAATAATAATATATTGTTGCAGTGATAAATAATATCATATCTTGTCGAAATGAATACTCTCAATCTTGTGTCCTTGATAGGGTAATGAATATCCGGGAATATATATATATATATATATATATATATATATATAGAGAGAGAGAGAGAGAGAGAGAGAGAGAGAGAGAGAGATCAAACAAGAAAATAATAACTTATTTCCACTCCTACACCATTACTCTTGCAATGGTTTCTCTTAACACCTTGTGCATGGAGTTGCACCTGGATTAAACCTCAATTTTCACCTCACTAGGTGGGAATAATTATGGAATTAATGTCAAACTTTACAATGACAAATTAACAAGAAATCAATTGATTGATTTTTCATATTGTCCTATTGCTTGACAAAGTCAATTAAGATCATGGACTGACACAAACCTCATGAACTCCATAAGAGTTAGATGGCATTTTTTAGTAAGCTGTTTGACATTAGCTCTTAAAGGATATGTTAATGTATTGTGCCAATCTGTATATCAATTTCACCGACGACGGTGAGATATTTTACTTGGATCAAACATCGATTTGTTATAGAGCTAGTATTGAAGTAACTCGCTACCTTCCAACATAATCCTTTCAGTACAATGTTCAGCCATTTGGCAAGGATTTACCAGGTCCAAATGAGAAATGGCACCAAATTTTATTGTAAGATTGAAGTCTTTGACTTAATTTTTCCTGATAATCACCTTTGTTATCATTTGCAATGGGCTAAAACATTGCCAATTTGGCTACGAACACGTTTCACAGTTCTAACGAAGAATTTTATGGCACCTCACCAACTCTCAAGCTGACAATTTCAAGGTTTACTACATGCGTGGGAAACCACCAAGAAGTAGTCAAAAGACAAGAATATTGAAGTTGTACCTCAGTCAGATTTGAAACTTAATTTTATGCTTTAATCCAGGCTGTATACATCATGAAAAAAACACATCTTTTTCAGCAATGATTAAATAGATCACTATATAAAGGGCTGGCATCCATGCTAAACATGCAAACACAAAAAGCAAGAGTTCTAAAGATGGAAAGCAGGGGGAAGATGGGGCATTTGTCCCCAATGATACATGCCATAGCAATATGCCTTGTAGCCACCAGTGTGGTGGCATATGAGCCTTATTATTATAAATCTCCACCACCTCCATCTCAATCACCACCTCCATCATATTACTACTCATCACCTCCTCCACCAAAGAAGTCTTCCCCTCCACCATACCACTACACATCTCCACCACCTCCAAAGAAGTCTCCACCACCTCCATACCACTACTCATCCCCTCCTCCACCTAAGAAGTCTCCCCCTCCACCATACCACTACACATCCCCACCTCCTCCAAAGAAGTCTCCACCACCTCCATACCACTATTCATCTCCTCCTCCACCTTATCACTACACATCCCCACCTCCTCCAAAGAAGTCTCCACCACCTCCATACCACTACTCATCCCCTCCTCCACCAAAGAAGTCTCCTCCTCCACCTTATCACTACACATCACCTCCTCCACCTAAGAAGTCACCACCACCTCCATACCACTATTCATCCCCTCCTCCACCAAAGAAGTCTCCCCCTCCACCTTATCACTACACATCCCCACCTCCTCCAAAGAAGTCTCCACCACCTCCATATCACTACTCATCCCCTCCTCCTCCAAAGAAGTCCCCACCTCCACCATACCATTACACATCCCCACCTCCACCAAAGAAGTCTCCCCCACCTCCATATCACTACTCATCACCTCCTCCTCCAAAAAAATCTCCACCACCTCCATACCACTACTCATCTCCTCCCCCACCTAAGAAGTCTCCCCCTCCACCATACCACTACACATCCCCACCTCCTCCGAAGAAGTCTCCACCACCTCCATACCACTACACATCCCCACCACCTCCAAAGAAGTCTCCACCACCTCCATACCACTATTCATCTCCTCCTCCACCTAAGAAGTCTCCTCCTCCACCTTATCACTACACATCCCCACCTCCTCCAAAGAAGTCTCCACCACCTCCATACCACTACTCATCACCTCCTCCACCAAAGAAGTCTCCTCCTCCACCTTATCACTACACATCCCCTCCTCCACCAAAGAAGTCTCCACCACCTCCATACCACTATTCATCACCTCCTCCTCCAAAGAAGTCTCCCCCTCTACCATACCACTACACATCCCCACCTCCTCCAAAGAAGTCTCCACCACCTCCATACCACTACTCATCCCCACCTCCACCAAAGAAGTCTCCCCCTCCACCATACCACTACTCATCACCTCCTCCACCAAAGAAGTCTCCCCCTCCACCATACCATTATACATCTCCTCCCCCTCCAAAAAAATCTCCCCCTCCTCCATCTCCATCACCACCACCTCCATACTACTATAAGTCACCACCACCACCATCGTCATCACCTCCACCACCTTACTATTATTAGTCTCCACAACCTCTAGCGCACTCTCCACCTCCTCCATACATTTATGCATCACCCTCGGCCACCACCAAAACACTACTAAGCTGTTGTAGTGTCAATTTGAAGTTTAACAACATGCAATAAGTTACTATTTCTTGTTTTTTCTTTGTTGTGAACGAACAAATTCCAAATTTGTTTAAATCAACTTTCTCTGTGTAACAAGGATCGAGATTGTATACTAATGGTGAATTCTTTTGTACGGAGAAGTACTCATTGGAACATTTCTTTTTATCCTTTGCAATGCAATAGTTATAATTGCATTAATTTGAAACGATAATTATCACATTACATTTCTCTATCTGTCAAAATTATATATTTTTGCTTGTTGCAAGTTTGAAAATTAATGTCTTGTTATTAAATGTTTATTGGCCCTAAGCGATTTCATTGTTTGCTGTGTCCTTTTCCATTACAAACTGCGAAGAAACCTTTTGTCTTAGCTAGGCTAGTCAAAACCCTAGGCTAAGACATGGTTATCTGGATATTCTAAAGAAATATAGGATAGGTCAGGTACTTTGACTTATAAGTAAAGATATAATATAGGCCGAATGGTGGATTGGAACGTTCGAGAGAGTTCAATTTATGCTCTCATCACTTTCAATACAAACCGAATGTTAACAAGTAAACTTTATTTTATGTATAATTAAACAAGTCAATTATGTCTAACAAAATTGGGCATAAGAATTTCTACCCCTTGTTTTTTTTTTTTTTTAATAATAATCAAGGAATTTATTGATAGATGCCAGTGTTAAAAAGGCAATGGCAAATTACCATGAAAAAAGAAAATTACAATTCTCCAATATTTATGAAGGAAAACAAAGAAAGAAGAAACGAGTATGAAATATTTACAAAAACCATGTTTGTAATCAGAACTAAGAAAACTTTACTTATTTGACAAATTTATAATACGTTCTGAATCTCTGAATAAGTTCAATCTCGTGTATATAAAGTTTCTGTTAGTTGTCTGCAACTATATAAAACTAGACGGGGAAGAATTAGCTCAAACATTGTATCCCAATTCCTGGAAAACCAATTTGTTACTAGCCAACTAGATTCCCCATAAATACCAAAAGTCGCGCTGAAATTTTCCTTTTGGCATAGACCATTGCAAGGCCAACATATCACAAAACGGTTCCACAATCTCCAAACTACAGAATAGTGTAAAAAAAGATGATTCGCGACTTCTATTTTTTCAGCACAAAATCTACAAATTGCTTCCTTCAAATGTATTAGATATCTTCTAGCAAGAAACTCCTTAATCCAGACTCTTTCATGACGTGAAAGCCAAATAAATACATCAATTTTTGGAGGAACTATTTCTTTCCATAATAAATTAGAGGGAAATGAAGAAATATAATCGGGTAATCAATTCTATCAATGAAGTTGTTGCACGATTTGATTGAGTAAGCACCATTTTTTTCTGGTTTCCAATGTTCGGAATCAGCTATATTCTGCTTCAACTTAATTTCTTGAATCAGATCAAGAATTTGACGCTTCTTCACTCTGCAGGCCTTAAGTTTCTCTTCCAAGTTAAGTTCCAACACCAAGAGTCATTACTCAAGTGAATTTCTACCCCTTGTGCTGCCAGGTATAGGACTTCTAAAATAATTATAAAGATGATAAAAAAAAGTGGGCCTTTATTTTTTAAATACACACGCACACACACACACACACACTAGGTGCACCCTGCATCGGCTATCCATTCTTGTCCTACACAGGCGATCCTAACTGGGAATATATTGACTAATCCCAGAATTAGTTTAATGCAACCTAGATCATGTTATCAACTAATTCTGGTCTTACATAAGGGGACGATCTGGGAAAAACGTTGACTAATAAGCAATGAATAATTCGTTTTTTTACCAGTAATCATCATTTGTCTTGTGAGTTCTCTTCTGTTGAAATATGAAGGAAATAAAAGCTCCATGTGAAAGTGAAATTAGAGAAATGGAAGAGTTCCAAATCATTTAAGTTTCAAAAGCCATTATTGAGGTTAACAATAATTGATTTATGCTAAAAGTTACAATTAAACGAACAAGAAAACGAACCAATTCTTCTTGTTGCTGTAGTTTAATTTCCAAGAGCGAGATTTCTTGTTTATATTTGCTAGATGAATTATTGCATTTATGGAAATAATATATATATGAACTGATCTATTGATTAATTATCAGATCTTAATGAGTTCGACATTGGTTTTTAAATTCATACGGACACACACCCACATATATATACAGCCAACTTATTTATTTAAAAGCAACGAAGGAGAAGGAGTTTATAAATGGTGAGTAATAACGTTGGTCTAAATTTGTTACATGACTGACCTCTTAAAAACTACTGTCTCATGTTTGGATTCACAGTCGATCTCACGGTGGATTTTGCCTTGTGACAACGCCTTTTGAAGAGAAATATGTGATACCTGGAATTTATAAACTACTTAGATCGATCCTCAACTCCTAATCAATATGTAATATTGATATAATAAGTGAGAGATATAAAAAAGTTTCCGCTGCAAAAATGGAGCAGCCAGAAAATGGAAGCAAGGCAGGAAGACAAAGATCCCATGTGGATACATCTTTAGTTTCTGCCAACTTACAGTTTTTAAATTATATGGGACACTCATAATTTCCTGTTCCACCCTGTTATCTGACAATTATAGTTTCAATTTTAATTTAATAAATCAAGTGGATTCGAAAAAAAGCAGAGACCAAGATAGCTTACAGAGAATAGCAACAAGGCGTAAGAACAGGTTAGTGAACAGCGTTACAAAAGCTTATATAAAATACACCGACAATTAAGTAAATGAATTGAAACTTCTTTAGGATTATAAGATTGCTACTATGTAATAGTATATTGCATACAATAGATTACTTTTAACCAATAACGTTCAATGTTAACCAAGAAGAGAGGAAGTTTAGGACAGGGAGAACAAACCAGACTTGATTGTGGATTATACTTCGTAGAAATCTAAACTTATGTAAGAAATAGTTTATACAGAACAAAGAACGGATCAACATGAAGGTAAAAAGGAGCCTGTGTGTATGCAGAAAGATCCTTAAAACAATGATCGATATAAATTGAAATAACAGGTACCAAATTTAAAGAAGGATATTAGGGAGGAACAAATCAACAACAATAACAACAATATCTATGAAATTCAACTAAATTGATTGGATCTTCAAAACTTGTTTATCAAGTAGGCTTGCTACCAAAAGGGTGTAACCGGTAGGTTTATAACCATTAGGCTGATAACCAGTAAACTTGTAATCAGTAGGCAGTAATTTTTATAACCAATAAACCCAAAAAGAACCAAAAACATGTATATTTTCCTATCAGGAACCTTCATTGAGTGGATGTACTCGATTAGAGACAACTCCTTGATTGTAATTTATTTTTATATGCAATAAACTTTCTTGTTCTTGAATTAATTCAGTTATTTTTTTATTGTTAATATTTAAGTATTAGGATTTTAGTTTGTTTATAAATCTAGAATTTTTAGTTAAAGTTTAAAACTTCATTGAGTGATAAATTATTAGTGTTCAACTTTGAATTCAAAGTCCTCAGCAGGTGGGCACAAAAAAACCCTAAAATATTTGGTCATTATAGTGAGAATATTATATTTATTTCTTTGAAATTATGAAACAGAAAAGACAAAAATTACCAAAAAAACTTAGAAGAAAAAGAAGAATTGGTAGAGGTCTCTATTTGAAGAAGGAAGTGAAGAGGTAGCAGCCAAGACTATTTAGCTATATATTTAGTGTGGGAGAATATTACATATAATATTCTCTGAGTACATCATGTACAGGAAACTAGAGCACTCGTCTAGAAGACAGCATGTTAATTTAGCTATTTATTTCAGTAAAAAATAGAACACTTCATATCAATGCATGACATTAATTATTACTTGAAATTTTCCAGCTAGAAACATTCAGCCTGGCACAAACATTAAAAATTTTGACTGAAATGAGCCGTCGCATGACTTTAATTAGCTGACAGGGGCACTTTACATTATTGATCCGGTCGTCAAGAGGCTGCAATAATATTTAAAATTAATCCATTCATTTTTCCAAAGCCGAATTGATCGATTTCAAGGTTGTTTTGTGTACGGAAGTGAAAAATTAACTGGGTAATCTTCTAGAAAACTAGTCATTATATAATTAGTATGGCGTTAACAATTTTCTACCATTAATTTTCTTCGAGGAAGTAACGTTCGGTTGTTTCCACTAAATCAAAAAAATATCACGTACGTCAAATGTGAAATAAGACGTATAAAAAACTATCATTAGAATTCATTCAATAACTTAAGTTTTGGATTGCAATAATTATTTAACAAATTCAAATACTAATATGATCAAGAATTAGAAATATCCACGTCGTGTTTGTTAAATAAAAAGAAAGATAATATTGTAAGTGAAGAAAGTTGTAGACAGCTATATACGTGGGTAGTCAGAGCCACTCTCTTTTGACTCTCTTGGTTAACAAACACAAACACAAGTACTTGCATTGTCACGGCTTTCATTGCGTGTGAACTGACCAACTCCCTTGATATGTCAGACATTTTTTTTGTGTGTGTCTTGAGATGAGCCTTCTAATTTTCCATAACATGCACCGAATACACAGCCTTCCAATAATAATAATAATAGTAATATTTTGTTGCAGTGATAAATAATATCATATCTTGTCGAAATGAATCTTCTCACTTTTCCATGATATATACAGATTGCAATGAGATAGAATACTCTCAATCTTTTGTCCTTAATAGGGTAATAAATATATGGGAATATATATATATATATATATATATATATATATATATATATATATATATATATATATATATATATATTGACCAATCAAACAAGAAAATAATAACTTATTTCCACTCCAGCAACCATTACTCGCAATGGTTTCTCCTTTTCAAACGTTAAGGAAGCTAGTGCAAACTCCTTGTCCATGGAGTTAGAGATTCGATGAGTTGCAACTGAATTAAACCTTAATTTTAACCTTACTAGCACTATCAGAAAATTGACAAATACAAATAGACACGGACATACCGACATAAATATTCCATCGGTAAATTACGGTGAATTTTTCCAACTGAATGTACCCTCACAATAGCCATTAGTAAACACTGATGGAAATATTTATTCGATATATACACCGAGAGAATTACAATGGAAAAAGAAGGAAAGAAAAAAAAAACAACAAAGTATCATGACGTATTATTTTTACAGACAGAATTACAAACAAATTTAAATTTGTTCATCAATAAATCCATATGTAATATTTAATTTATGACCTGACAACCGACTATCCTCTCACTCTTTCCCATTTCTCCTCTTCCTTCATTTTTCTCTGTAACAAACACCATAACCTCCCCTCTAGCTAATTTTATCATAAATCAACCTCTCACTACAATGACATTTTAACAAGAAATCAATTTATTAGACTTTCAAGACAAACAAGAATGATTTTTCCTATTGTCCTATTGCTTGACAAAGTCAATTAAGATCATGGACTGACACAAACCTCATGAACTCCATAAGAGTTAGTTGGCATTTTTTTATAAGCTGTTTGACATTAGCTCTTAAAGGATATGTTAATGTATTGTGCCAATCTGTATATCAATTTCACCGACGACGGTGAGATATTTTACTTGGATCAAACATCGATTTGTTATAGAGCTAGTATTGAAGTAACTCGCTACCTTCCAACATAATCCTTTCAGTACAATGTTCAGCCATTTGGCAAGGATTTACCAGGTCCAAATGAGAAATGGCACCAAATTTTATTGTAAGATTGAAGTCTTTGACTTAATTTTTCCTGATAATCACCTTTGTTATCATTTGCAATGGGCTAAAACATTGCCAATTTGGCTACGAACACGTTTCACAGTTCTAACGAAGAATTTTATGGCACCTCACCAACTCTCAAGCTGACAATTTCAAGGTTTACTACATGCGTGGGAAACCACCAAGAAGTAGTCAAAAGACAAGAATATTGAAGTTGTACCTCAGTCAGATTTGAAACTTAATTTTATGCTTTAATCCAGGCTGTATACATCATGAAAAAAACACATCTTTTTCAGCAATGATTAAATAGATCACTATATAAAGGGCTGGCATCCATGCTAAACATGCAAACACAAAAAGCAAGAGTTCTAAAGATGGAAAGCAGGGGGAAGATGGGGCATTTGTCCCCAATGATACATGCCATAGCAATATGCCTTGTAGCCACCAGTGTGGTGGCATATGAGCCTTATTATTATAAATCTCCACCACCTCCATCTCAATCACCACCTCCACCATATCACTACACATCCCCACCTCCACCAAAGAAGTCTCCACCACCTCCATACCACTACACATCCCCACCACCTCCAAAGAAGTCTCCACCACCTCCATACCACTATTCATCTCCTCCTCCACCTAAGAAGTCTCCCCCTCCACCATACCACTACTCATCACCTCCTCCACCAAAAAAGTCTCCCCCTCCACCATACCACTACACATCCCCACCTCCACCAAAGAAGTCTCCACCACCTCCATACCACTACACATCCCCACCACCTCCAAAGAAGTCTCCACCACCTCCATACCACTACTCATCCCCTCCTCCACCTAAGAAGTCTCCCCCTCCACCATACCACTACACATCCCCACCTCCTCCAAAGAAGTCTCCACCACCTCCATACCACTATTCATCTCCTCCTCCACCTAAGAAGTCTCCTCCTCCACCTTATCACTACACATCCCCACCACCTCCAAAGAAGTCTCCACCACCTCCATACCACTACTCATCCCCTCCTCCACCTAAGAAGTCTCCCTCTCAACCATACCACTACACATCCCCACCTCCTCCAAAGAAGTCTCCACCACCTCCATACCACTATTCATCTCCTCCTCCACCTAAGAAGTCTCCCCCTCCACCTTATCACTACACATCCCCACCTCCTCCAAAGAAGTCTCCCCCACCTCCATACCACTACTCATCACCTCCTCCTCCAAAGAAATCTCCACCACCTCCACCATATCACTACTCATCACCTCCTCCACCAAAGAAGTCTCCCCCTCCACCATACCACTACACATCCCCACCTCCACCAAAGAAGTCTCCACCACCTCCATACCACTACTCATCCCCTCCTCCACCTAAGAAGTCTCCTCCTCCACCTTATCACTACACATCACCTCCTCCACCTAAGAAGTCGCCACCACCTCCATACCACTACTCATCCCCTCCTCCACCTAAGAAGTCTCCCCCTCCACCATACCACTACACATCCCCACCTCCTCCTAAGAAGTCTCCACCACCTCCATACCACTATTCATCCCCTCCTCCACCAAAGAAGTCTCCCCCTCCACCTTATCACTACACATCCCCACCTCCTCCAAAGAAGTCTCCACCACCGCCCTATCACG
>Ga0325404_1003511_pt1 | contig 16672 bp, 11 predicted proteins | sample PopdelMetagenome_18_FD_205664 | JGI IMG/M metagenome (GOLD analysis project Ga0325404, IMG submission 205664) | Populus deltoides microbial communities from Bellville, Georgia, United States - Xylem-Control-R1 | ecosystem: Host-associated > Plants > Phyllosphere > Stem > Wood/Secondary xylem... | reverse complement strand
CTGGAAAATACTTTTCAGTGTTTGTTTATGTCATGAAAAATAAACTGGAAAATAATTTATTAATAAATTAATTTTTTTTCAAATTTATCTAATATATATAAAATATTTAATCACTTACAATAAAAAAAATAAAATCTAAAAAGTATAACGATAAATTTTTTTATTATATCCTATATTCATACATAGCTTATTTTATAAAATATTTTGATGGGTATTTTAGATAAATATTTTTTTTTTATGGATAAAAGCAATTATTCCTTTAATATCCCTTTAATATATATCAAATAAACATCAAGAAATAAATATAAATATCTAACATCAAACATAGTCATGCATAAATATTACGTTTCGATGTCATATACATACATATTAGTTCAAATTACAAACATAAACATGCTAGACCGAATTAAATAAGTAAACATTCTCATCAAATAACAAACTCGTCAATACATACATATTCAGTAATGCCTTCTAATTAATTATACCCGGTTTATAACCAAATAAGGAACCATTGATTCTACCCAAACCAATCTACTGTACAGCATCATCTACCATTCAATATACTCGGCTTATAACCACTAATAAGAAACCACTGCCTATTGCTATTTTCTACTCAAACCAATCTACTCTGCGGTATCATCAACATCAACGGGTCTCTTCACAGTCAAGATTTCTACCAAAATCAATTCTCTCTTTCATCATCAACGCAACATCATCAACGCATCATCATTAACGCACACACATCACGCCAACAAAGCACATGAAATGCACAAAATACAGGAAATGCATATCAGCAACAGAGAAGGAAAATCACATCAGGTGGAGAAACAGAGCATGGGTTTGCTGTGTTTTTTTCACAGAAACCAAACAAATTGTTTTGTTTGCCAAACAAAACAATTTGTTTGGTTTCTGTGAAAAAAACACAGCAAACCCGATTTCTGGAAAAAATGGGTTTGGGTTTGTTGTGTATGGGTTTGTAGTGTTTGGTTTATGGGAAAAATGCAGGGGTTGTGGTTTTCTATGGATGGGTTGCCTGGCGAAGAGATTGGGAAGGAAACGGGCCCGAAGGGCGCATTCAGCTTCTGAAAAAAATGGTGATTCTTTGCTGTGACAGTGATAATTCTTTGCTGTGATAGCAACAATGGCGAAAGGAAATAATTTTGCCGTGTATGTGTATAGGTCTGTGTTTGGTTTCTGGGTTCAATTTTTGGGTTTGTTGTGGTTGATTTTTCCCAGGGGTTTGGGTTTGCTGTGGTTGAATGGGTTGCCTTTCCATGGGTTTCGGTTTACAGAGCATGGGAGCTTTTGGTTGCAGTGAAATACCCGGCTTATAACCACTAACAGAGCATGGTTGCAGTGAAATAACAAATAAACAAGGGAAAAAATGCAGCACAAGATTTATGCCATAATAATAACAACAAATTAAAAATAAAGAGGATGAAAACAAGATAAATAAAGATATTTGAGAAAAAAATTTACCTGAAAGATGCTTGCAATTGATCTGCATAAATTATTTGGGAGAGAAAGAAAGTCTTTAGGATAGGGGACACCTTTTGTTAATAAAGAAAAGGAAAGTATTTTTCGTAGAATAAAAAAAGAAAAACACTTTCATGCTCTAAGGTTTTATTTTTTCTATTAACTGGAATTGAGTTTTTTTTGACCGATTTTCCTTTATGTTTGTCATGAAAAAATAGAGAAAATAATTTCCAGGAAAATGAATTCATGAAAGAAACAAGGCACCCATCTCCATTCACTTCCCTCTGCCGGTTCGATTTTATACGTTTTACCTTTGGACTGGATAATTGCTAATTTATGCTATCAATTGGAGTTTCTTTGTGGGCCTCGAATATTATTCTAAGCCCACCCTCACAAAAAAGGGCCCGACTCACGTGCTGTCGCGAAGAGACCGAGAAGGGACCACATTCTGATATGCTATCTATAATAATTTATTATGTTATATTATATAAAAATACTAATTTTAAAAATACTCCAATTTTAATATATCTTTAGAATTCCTCTCCATGCATTAACTGCTCCTTCTGCACAAACCCTCCAAAGGAATCAAATCAATTTTAAGGAGAGCATAATATTTGGCACCTGTGACCTGATTTGACAGCTTTTCTTTCTCAGAGATTTATGAGTTTTTCTACGTTTATTTTTTCCCTTTTTCTTTACATTTAGGGTTCTTTGCTCAACATTTCGCATTTTTTCATTTCCAATCGGGCGAGTAACGGGTGATGTCCATCGATGGTTGCTTTGGTTTTTAATTTGTTATTGGTTTGGATCTTCAATTTTATTAAAAAAAATTGATTACATTAAACAATCAGTTAACTGACCCTCTATGCGTGAAAAGATGGCTCTTGATGAAAAATAAATCATTTCGATGCAACTCAAAGGCTTTTAGAGGCGCAAGATCCTTACTTTCTAGCAGCTGAGAATCCATAATTCAAAGTGACTTGGTTTTTTAAAGTTCCAAGAAAAAGAAATGCATCAGATTCGATTTATCATTCGGGCCCTTGTCATTTGCTTGTCGATTCACACCACTGTATCTCACATTCCTACTCGTAATCTTGATCTTTTTTACAAACACCAGGAAGTGCATAGAAATGCATAGGCTATGAATAAATAGAAAGCTCAAATACCAGCAGAAAAGCCAGCGGTTCTAACATGAAAAAAGAAAAAAAAAAAAAAGAGATTGCGTGCACTACAAGATTTCACAGTTTTACCGACGGACATATTCCATCGGTATGTGATTAAGATTTCGTCGGTAATATATTTACCGACGTCCTCCCCAACGGAATACGTCCGTCGACTTTCTTTTCATCGGTAATGCCAGATTTCGTCGCTATATCGGTCGGAAAAACAAAAAAAACATTTGCGAAGGTTTTACAGACGAACATTGCGCGCCGAGAAAAAAAGTTACCCGCTTGAAATATACCGACGGATTTTAGCCCATCGGTGATAGTGTGACATACCGATGAATAAAAACCGTCGGTATAGTTATCGGTGAATGATTGGAATACCAACCGAAGATATCCGTCTGTAAATTCGTCGGTCATTCTGGCAGGCACTGTACAATACCGACGGATTATGTCCGTTTGTGAAGTGGTCGGTGAGTTCGAAATACCGACCAAATATATCCGTCTGTAAATTCATCGGTGACTGTGGCAACTATTGTCAAATGCCGACAGATATAGTCCGTTGGTAAACCCTTCGGTGATTATTTTTAAATATGTTTTTTAAAAATTATTTAACATACATAATATAAAATTATATAAATTAATGGTAATAAAAACCAATTATGCAAATAAATTTTTTATTAAACATCAAAAACAAAAGAAATAAAGTTAAAAAATATTCATTACAAACTGAATGTGTTTTAAAAAAATATTAAATTAACTATTAAAGTTAAATAATATTCATTACAAATTAACATAATGGTGGAGCTGGAGGAGGAGGAGGAGGCTAGTTGTTATAAGGCCAAAAAGAAGGAGGCGTACATGTATCACGACAGTGTGATGCCATGTTCATGACAAATTCACGAAATTGATCATGCTCCGCTTTGAGGTGTGCATGCTCCTCTGATAAGTGGTCATATTTTTCAATGAGTGGAGTCGTGTGTTGTTGTAAGGCCACGAACTCCTAAGATTGTGTGCTCGATACTGATTGGGAGCTCCCAACACTTGAAACACTAAGGGCCACCCGTAAGTTATCGGTCGTAGTGTTGGAGAGCCCGTAAACCTAATTTTTATCGGGTCCACCAGACGATCGAACCTCCATCCACAAATCCGGATCAAATTCCGGATGAGTCAAAGAATCGTCCTCATATCTCTCCCTCAACCGGCTATTATAGGTCTCTTGAAAATAAAAAAAGTAATCATCATATTCAATTCAATAAAAATAATAACTTACAAAATAAAATGGTTGACCAAACATACCACGAAGTGTCAAGCACGGTTGTCAACGAACTGTTGCGCTCCCTTTTGGAGGTCTTGACTTCGCACGTCCGTCTCCACAAACAGCTCCATCTGGCTCAACTCATATCCAAGCGACGTAGCCTATAATGAAAAAAGATTAATTAACAACAAATTAATTTAACGATATATTTCATTAAAATTAATCTTACAATTTGTTTCGCATGTGCAACAAACTGAATGGAGCCGCCGATGTGCATTGTCACCGAGCCATGAATTGGCTGATTCTGGTTGCCAGCACCGGACTGTGAGCGTCGTGTGAACCGCTCAGACGTCACGTGCTCAAGATAGTGCGGCCATATATCTTCCGGAATGTATATCGGTTTTAAATCCCTCCAAACCGCCACGTTGTTTCATCCTTGAAAACCCCTATCTCTCGCAGTTTTTTTTGCCTTTTTTTGTGCTTCATACCAAAAATCATGCAACATACTTCCATAGCGAGAAATTAGAAGTTGAAACATAATTTTTTTCCTAAAAAAATCTTGTATTGTTTTCAATGTTACCTAGTTGCCGCGTGCTTTTCCCACACCCTCCTCACAACTATGTCATGCGCCCTGTCCCAAGCGAATTTGTGCTGTGTATAAATAATTGATAAATAAAAATGATAATTTAGTTACAATTATATTAATAAATTATTAGAAATAAGCTGAAAATTAGAAATTAACACCAACCTCAAATCTGCTAAACCGTGCATCGATTTGAATTATCCATTCAGGATGTCTGAATACCTGACTCCATTGAAATAATGGAATCTTCATCGATGATTTAAACACTGATGATATTACTCGGGTGGCCTCAATGTTTGTTAACCTGAAAATAAATTAAATTCATGAAAAATAGATCAGTTGTTCATATATTATATTATAATTTAAAAGAAAAAACTAAAACCTTAACAAACTTACATTGAAAGGTGACGTCCTTCCACTGTGCCTCGTACTTGCGGGTAAATTGATTCCGTTGTGAAGGCACGCCACCTCTGCGCTGTGAACCCGCGCTGGAAGAGGCAGCATTGGTTGACATTGTAGGTGGCGTAGGTGCCGCTTCTTGAAAGGCATCTAAGGATACGTCATCCTCGCTGCTAGAAGAACTAGCTGCGACCATACATGAGTGACCAGCTCTGATTTTCGTTCTACGCATCTACACAATTGTATACGAATAATTATATAATTAAATTCGAATGTTAAAAAAAATTCGACAGCACCTTTACTATACTGGATACTACCCAAATCCACAAACCTGCAAATATTGACAAAAGCCACAAGCAATTGACTCCATCTATACTAATATTGTATATAACATAACATCTATACATATAACATTCATTCTAATTACAAGGTAAATTCAACATTAATAACATATTCAATCATTAATTATATAAATATAAACAATAAAAAATATTCAAAAAATTCAAAAAAAAAACTCTAGACTAACAATTAAAATTAATGCAAATAATTAAACACAAATCATGCAATAGTGTAGTAAAATTACTAATTATTCCAACATATTCAATAACTTATTCTAAGGTAAATTCAATATTAATAACTACAATTCAACAAATTATTTAATAATTATGCCATTACAACAATAAAATATTGAATATATGGATCAGGCATGAGCAGCCTTATGTTAGTGGGAAACACAATGCTGAAAACAAAATTAAGATTTGCATGGATATTATCACAATCACTAATTAGTTTATGGAGTGATGGGATCGAGTTGCTTAGTCATCATCTGCTTCAATTGTGCTCTATTAAGAACTTGCTTGCTCATTTCCAGTTTCTCTGATATGCATCAGCATATCATTGTACCAGCTCATTCTTCAATAATTTTGCTTGATTTGGATTCTTTTGCATTATTGGAATCAAACAGGTGGAAAGTAACTCGAATGTACGGTGAAGACGAGGTAGAGGACAGGTTTGGAATCCAGCCCTACTGGGAAATTCCAAGAAGTTCATTGCAAGGCTCCTGGCCATTCTTTGGCTTAAAGGCCATACTGTCGTGGTGTCGTGGCTGGCACTCCAGCTAGCTATGACTGATTCTCCTCCTCTAAAAATCACCAAAGGTTAAAATGCCCACGCCATATCCAACAACATAATGGTGCATTAAATTGAGCTCCTCGTTTTATCTCTTAATTGATTGTACCAGCTACCTCAATGCTTTTTAATGAGTAGAGATGTAAATTTAGTTAGAATTCGATGGATATCAAATCTGAATATGTAATTTTTTTATATATATAATCATCTTAGACAGTGAGTAAGAATATGAGATATGTATTTGTATTTTTTTAGATATATATGGAGAATATTTATATTTTTTTAATCCAGTATAATATATACATATCTCAAAACTAACATAGCACATAGAATACATGGATAACATTTATAATTTTATCTTGTAATATATATATTAATTTATTTTTTGTTAAATAATAATAGTACAATGGATATTGGATCCTTGAAACTTGATGTATTAAGTATAAATATCTAAATTTTTAACCAATAAATATATATATATAAAAAAAAACTCAAATACCCGTTTCCGTCCCCAAGATTAAACAGCATTGAGTATTTAATTTTAAAGTAAAGAGGTGTTCTTCTTCAACAATATCTCATTCTTCTTCTTAGCTTTGTAGAAAGATTTAGCACAACTTTATTGTTTTTTGAGCTCATTCCCTTCACCATCTATATTAACTTCAGGTATCAGATAATTTCCGATCCTTTCTAGAGACTAGTTTCATTTTTATTTTTTTTTGAAGTGCCATTTCAGCCTAGTGAACTAACTGCCTTCTTTGAAGATTTCAGGCCACGTTAGTATTGAAAAGAGTGACATCCTCGGTGAAGGAGACATTTTATTAACTTTTTTGTGAAGATTTTAGAAAAAGTCTAAACTTTGTGAGAAGAATGTTTGGGGGAGCTAATACGAATTTCCGGAGAGTTTTAATTTGACCGAATCTTGCAAGTTACTTCAAGTTGCTGTGGATGGAAAGCCAAGTGAAGGTCAGATGATAAAAAAAAAAAAGAAAAAGAAAAAAGCTTATTGTTTTCAGAGACATGGAGTTTGATGAGACATTTAGGCATACTAGGTATGGTCACCATGGTTACAATATTGATGATGATTCAGATGTGGAGAGCGACGACACAAACATGGACGATTCAAATACGAGAGCGTTGGAGAAGAGAGCGATATGCATATCGCTCTTTCATTTTCTTTCACTATTACTATGTGGAAAAATGATTTTTATATGACTAATCAAAGAACAAGGGTTTAACTACAAAAATGCTTTTTTTTAATTAATGTAGGTATCTGGGTCAGCTTGCGCGTACCTCGACTAATTCTACAGGCCCTAAAGTTAACGACCATGTAAACCTCTAGTAACCATCATATGAGCAATTACGTGGTTTGAACCTGAGACTACAGATAAAACAAACTATTTAATCCCAAGTTTTTACTACTAGACCATCTCCATGGTTACTACAAAAATATTCTTCTTCTGTAGAGTTGTCGCTAATTTTACTCCTTACATTATCCATTATCTTAAAATGTACCCTTCTAACCACCATTCAAATTAGTTGACCTATTCTTGAATATTGTATAGTGTGCGACTGATTTATGAGAAATAAAAATTCAAATCCATCCAAAAAATTAAAATTTATAATCTTCGAGCTCAATTGGATTCAATTTTTCTTATTTTCTTAACTTCTCATCTATTTATTTATTTATTATATTAGGCGGGACTTAGTTTTTTTAATTCTTCAATTCAGTTTAAATTGATTAATTCTTTTCTTTCTAAACAATATTTCTTAAAACAATAAATTTGATTAATATTAAAATTTTGGAGTATCCTCGTAACTTCTAAGCTGATTTTGTAACAAGTTTGGATGGATAGCACATGGAAATGTAGGATGGGTAGAATTTAAAGGTAAAATCGATGAGCGTGGTCAGTGAAAGGTAACATTGATACAGATCCTATAGGTGAGGAGTTTTTTTGTAGTTAACCCAAAGAACAAGGACAGTTTCTTAGAGTATGATGTTTCGTATGTAAGAGGAATTGCTGATAAATATTATCTTCCTTGGAATGAAAATGAAGCTGTTGGCTCCATTATGCTCATTCAGTGTTCGAGGACACTGGTTTAAATTATTTAATGACTTTTCGGGACGATGAACTAGTCGAAGGGCACCTTGTAGCTTTGTTTTGGATCAGGGTGCTTTTGCACGAAACAAATTTAAGATCGGAACAAAGTTTGACTTTGTTTAACTCGAGTCTACGTGATCCCATGTTAAAGACACTTTTCAAAGAAAGGCAGCAGTGACCTCGTTTTTTTCCATTGATACTTAATTATGTGGTTTCTAAGGCCCACGTACAAGGAGGGTCATTCAACACCCTTCAGCCCCTTTACTTTACAAGGTTTCGAGGGGAAATACAGGGGGGTGAAAATGGAAAATACACATGAAGATTCGGCATATGATCAATCCTACCATCTCAATAAATCATATGGGAGGAGGAAAAAAAAGATAAGAAACATGTAAAATTAAGATAGTTCAGCAAGGACTAACAGCATCTTCAGATGAATTCAATAGTTGTTCCAGATAATCAGCACCTAAATCTTCCAACACCATCACATTCTCTATCCTAACATTACTCTCTTTCTTGCTTCTGCTTCCCAATTTCCTTCTCATGGAGTGCTTCCTCTTTAGAGCCACCACAGGCGAGCACCCATCCTCTTGGTCAGTACACTTCATATCCTTCAGTGACTCCCTCACTCTTTCAACTGGGAAATTCAGTGTCGCCCCAGTTCCTCTCATTGAAAAAGCAGCTTGGTCATAAGCCAAAGCAGCTGCCTCTGCACTATCAAATGTGCCTAACCACACCCTTACGCCATGCCTTGTGGAATCCCTTATCTCTGCCGCGAATTTGCCCCATGGCCGCCTCCTAACACCCCTGTAGGACTTTTCCTTGTTGGGATCTTCTTCGGCCACGGAACTAACCTCTTCTTCCTTAATAATTCCATTATAGGAAGTTGCTTTTGACGTTTCTTGAGTGGCCTCCGAGATTAGCCCAAAAAGAAGCATTTCGTCGGAGTCGTTTTCATTGAAGGGGAGAGAACTTTGGTTAAAAGATAGGCCATGGAAAAAATCTGGCGTTTCAAAACAAGATTCGAATGAAAAATCAGAATTTGAGGAGTGAAAGAAGGAGCCATCCATTTGAATTAGCTGGGGGGGTTGGTTTTAGTTTTGCCCTGCAATTTGTGTTTTTTGTGGCTTCCTGTTTTCTTGTAGTGCCTACTGGGGTGTGCAAAATTTGAAGTCTAGTGTTCTTTATATACCCAGCAAAGGGATGCAGTCAGTTAGGCAGGATTTTGATTTTATCTATAAAAAAATAATTACAAAAATATAGATATTTTTTTGTAAATACAAGTGTGCGGGTTTTTCATATAATATTTAATTACAAAAATATTTAATCTTCATGTTGTTCCACCTAAAATCATTTAAGCTAGTCTTGCAATATTCTAAAATACAGAAAAAAGAATGGATGTGGGATCCACATCTGCATGCCTATGGGGTAAAATTACACATTGGTCAACTGAAGATGGATGGCCACGTCAGAAGAGTTTTGTGATGACATCATCCCAATCATATCAGCTTTGTCTGGGTGTGGGATTTTTTGAAGAGGGCCTTGTCCACTTGTCATCCACGTGGATGAAAATTAATTTCCTCTTTTCCCCGTAGTTGGGACATCTCAGGTTGGCTGCTGCGTTTCCCTCCAGATGCTCCGCTCCTCTCCGCTCGAGCAACCACTTCTTCATTTGGTTTGTTCTCCCTACAATGACTCGAGGGAACGAGTGGTTTTTCTCACTTGTAAGGTACCACAATGTGAATAAACCTTAATTTTAACAATAATAATAATAAAATTACCATAATCAGAGTCGATTTAAGGTAAATGTAAGTCTCAAAAAAACTATAAATGTATTCTTTTAAAATATTTAAGAAATATTTTATAATTATTTTATATATATATATCTAATAAATAGGATCTTGGATAATTTTTATTATGAACTTGGGATTTGTTTTATTAAGTGATAATAATCTTCATTTCATAAAGTATAATTAATAAATATATCTTTAAACATTTTATTAAATAGAGTATTCGATCATTGCTGAAGCAACCCTTAGCTTAAGCTACTTCTACCTTAAGCAACTTCTCACCATAGATGTGCTTTCCATTTTATGAATTGTAGAGTTTTCGGATTGAAATAAAAAAAAGTAAAAAATTATCATTAGGGTTACTGACCATTCTAAAGAATTATCGCTAGGGTTTAACGACGCTCAACTAAGTTAGGTTTAAATGTGATGAAATTATTTATCAAACAAACGACAAAATTATTCCCCTTTAATTTTCTTGTCTAAAAAACATAAGATTAGGAATGAGTATTCTTGTGCATGTGCAGTGTTCTTTATAGTGAATTTTGTGTATATAGTAACTTCCTTCTCTTTTCTTTTTAAGATTTTAGACCTTTGATCTCGGTACTCTTTTATTACACCTTCCTTTCTCTCTCTCTAGTTTTTCTTGTTACTAATATCCCAAATATAATGATTTATAATGAATTTGATAGTGTTTGGAGTTTAAGTTGTCAAAGAACCATTTCAATTCAATAGCTTAAACTGTTATGTGAGGTTCCAACATATGATTTATAAATATGCATAGACTCACATTACCTTATGCTTAATTTTTATCAAATAAATGGGGAATAATGAGATTCGAACTCGTGACCGCTTGGTCATCAAAGCTCTGATACCATGTCAAATAATCATCTCAACCTAATAACTTAAGCTATTAGGTGGGGTTCCAAGATATGATTGATACCATGTCAAAGAATCATCTCAACTCAATAGTTTAAACTGTTAGATGAGGTTTCAAAATATAATTTATATTATTCTCTAACACAAGTAAACACACATCAATATCTTTTTTTATCTAAAAAATATTGATTCTAACCACTACAAGAAAATTGATAAATACAAACAAAAATACCTACAAAAATATTCTCTCGATATATACCGAGGGAATTACAGTGAGAAAAAAATAATTAAAACAAAGCCAAAAAAATACGATAACGTGTCATTTATACCAACAAAATTACCAACGGGATAAATTATTTCGTCGGTAAAATCATTGGTAAATTGTTAACATTGTTCATCATGTCAATTACAAAAGAAATCACCAACAGAAAATTCCGTCGGTATTTTCCAGAGAGCTTTAATTGGAACTGTTCACTTCCCAAATACACTGTTAATTATTGTTCTTTACAAACAAAATCACCGACAGATTGAAAAGTCATCTGCGTTATTTGGCGGGTTTCTGAAAAATTTTGATCAAATAAAAAATTAAATTAAATATTACAGACGGAATCACCAAATGATTGAAAAGTCGTTGATGATATTTGGCGGTTTCTGAAAATTTTTTATTAAATTGAAAAATTAAATTAAATATTACAGACAAAATCATCGACAGAATAATTAAAATTATTAATATTTAATTATCCATTGGTAAAATCATTAGTAAAACACTCCAATAAAAAACCTAGAATCCCTAATTTCACAACAGACATACCTCTTTTCTTATTATTATTCTTCTTCTTCTTCCTTATATGTAAAAAAATCAACATCCTTTTCTTTCTCTTCTCTTCTCTTTTCTCTTCAACTCTTTCTCTTCTCTTCCATGTCCAGATATGTATTCTTCTCCTTTCTTCTTTTCTCTTCTCAATTTTTTTAATTAAAATACTTTACGAATTTTTTTCTCTTCTCAGCTTCTTTTGCAACTACATTAATGTAAGATTTTTCTTTTGTCTTCTTTTTTCATGTTTTTTTTCACTATATTTGTTTTTTTATTTTTTTATAACTTTTTTTGTTGTTAATAATTGTATTAATGTTGTTGTAGGATTTTTTTTTTCATATGAGATCAATTTTTAGTTGATTTATTTATAGGGTTTTTAAATTTTTAGCAATCGCAACTTCATTTTTTTCCTATGAATTTATTTTAGTTGAATTTATTTTTTTGTGTTATTTATTTATTGTAAATTTTTTTGAGTTAATTTTCTTCTTTTTTTTCCAAGCAACTCAGTTTTGAGTATTATAGAGTGTTGATTTATGTTAATTTAATTATTTTATAGTTTTGTAAATTAGATTTTTTAAAAAATATTTTTAAATAAGTATCAACGGAATTACATATGGTATTTTTCCGAGGAAAATACCTATGGAATGATGCGGTAAAATTTTTTTTGTGCTTTTTCCGTCAATAAATCCATTGGTAATAATATTTTTGTATTACCAACAGACTTTCCGACGAATAAAAAGTTACCGATGAAAGATTCATCGACAGAACATTTTCGTTTGTGATTTTGTTAGTAAATTAATTACCAACAGAATGATAGTACAAATACCGACATAAAATTCCATCGGTAAATATAAAGATTGTGATAGTGAACATGATGTTGTTAGTTAGTAAAGTTTTAATCTCAAATGTTGATTAGACTCGCCTGCACTTAGGCTCAGTAAGTAGTTGAATTAAAAAATATTAAGTATGGTAGCTCGATAAACATATATATATTTGGACTCAACACATAACAGCTCACTACAATCACATCAGCTTGGGCTCAGCTTATAACTGACCCAAGAATATTGGATTTAGCGGTTCATCTCTAATATCTACTTAAACTCAACAGATAGTTAAACCCAATGATATTGGATTTGACAGCTCACCATACTTATGACCACTTAGATTCGCCTCGTAGCCAAGCCTAAAAATATTGAGCTAGGAAGCGAGTTGCACGTACCTATTTAGATTAAATCAAATGTATATCCATCATATTTGAATACCATTATAACCAATATCAGTGATGGTAAAAGAAATAAATATTTATTAAATAGTATAATATATCATTTAAAAAATAATTATCATCTCTTATTCTTGTTGCCATCTCTTTTTGTAGAAGTGAAATTATGTTTAATTTGTATTTTTATTCTACTTTTTTATTATGATTTAAAAACAACATGTGTATTCTTATTTTCATAATAGCATTCATTGTTACTAGAGAATACTCATAATCAAATGAAAGAAATCTTGAAATTAGAAGACCACTATCTCTATTTCTTTAATAATTGTACCACATGTAATAAAAGTGAATTCTTTAAAATTTCATTAAAAATTATAATGCTAATAGTATTGATGAATCTAAATTTAAAGGTCCAACCCCCCCTCCCCCTCGATAACCTTCCTTGAGCTTAACTAAAAAATTAATCTTATTTTCTTTGGGCTTAATCAAAGAAAGGACATTTCTTCATTAGGCTCAACCAAGAAAAAAACTTGTCTTTTTTTAGGCACAACTACATTTTAGATCATACTCTTCATACACCTATTAGATATATAAAAATCCCCTAATGATCCATCTTATTTCCATAAACATTAATACATGCCAAAGATATTTCTATTTACATTAATTCATATGTCTTAGTTTTTTTTTTAATATTATCAATTTAATATTACACCTTAGCCTCTCTTGTTCATATAAAAAAAAATTCATAAGCTATAAATAAATCAAGAATCCTTTAAACAAAGGGTTCAGAATCTTTATTCTCTATTGTATATTTATTTTCACGGTATCTCTATGTAATATTATTGCATTTTTATCTCAAAAGGTCACTGACTTAACCATCGAAGAGTTTCTAAATTTACTAAATTGAATATTTTTGCAAGTATCAGACACCACCAGTTACCTTAAAAAAAGAATGGATTGGATTTCTTGAAAAAGGATTGATGCCTCCCTTAAAAAACAAAATAATTTTATATTTTCATATTTTTATTGCACAATATAATTATTTATATGGCCTTGAAAAAAGAAAAAACATATCTAATATCCAAGGGCTTTTTCAAAATTTCATAATTGTGGTACAGTCTAATTACCCCATAACGCTTGAGGTCGACTTTTGTTGTCTGAAATAAAAGGGTATTTTTTATTTTTTAATTTTAGTATTTTTGCAATTATCACGTGGTATCAAGAATATTATAATTTTTTTATATATTAAAAAAGTAAAAGTAACTAGTACACGCAGGACATGTGTTAGCAAATAGGAGCCGTCTGCGACCGCACCTTTCAAGTGGCAAAGCCTCCACACGCGCCGTCATAATTTTTACGGAGCTCCCAGACGCCTGATCTAAATCATTTAAATAATATTATATATTGAGTAATCAACAGTGTTTTGATCAATATCAAAAGTAAGAGGCTGATACTTTTTAAGGTTTTTTTTCATCTATGATGATCTTGATGTATTTTAATTAATAAACTGTACAAAAGGTATGTCTAGAAACTCCAACCAGAAAAGACAGACCCATTTAAATATTAGTCTCGAATAATTAATTACACACGGAATTTCCTAGTAACTTCCGAGTTCATGTTGTTGCATTTCGTCACTCTACGTATCGGGATTCATGTGAAATGATTTTGCGATCCAATCAGAAACTTGAGCCAACTTCGGATGAAAATGACTTCTTCCGATACGTAGAATGGTGCATTTTATTTCCCAAAATGCTAAAAAATTGTTCACCGTCGGCTGGTGATCCACAGAAATGTATAGCCATCGTCATCCTAGCTAGATATAGAGCCTATGGATCATAATCTTGAAAATCTTGTGACTGGAAATGGTCCAGATACACGGCCCCCTTGAAACCGAGTAAGTATTTCCAATTCGCCGAAACTCGGAGATAATAGTTGAATGCTTGAAAGTCCTCCAAAAAGAATGGATACTATGACGTGGACAGTGACCACCACCTATTTTTTTTTAGTGCTGTTTGGTAGGAATTATTTTTGAAAGTTTTTTTATTAAAAAATATATTAAAGTAAAGATATATAAAAAATACGTACAACATCAAACGTAAACACCCTCATGTACAAGACGTTGTGATGATGTAGGTTTCATTTATTTTTCATATGTAGTTTCTAGGAAAGCGGTTTCAGGAGAGCCCTCTCTTTTTCAGGTTTCTCATAGGACAAAATTCATTCGTTTAAATGAGAACACCGTTAAGGTCACACGTTTGTTTATTAGAAAGTGATTTTTAAGATATTATTTTTAAAATTTTTATTGTTTTTGTTTATCATTGAAAAAGTTAATTAACAAAAAAATATTTTTTACTCAAAGAAAAAGTTAGCTTGGTTTTCAGAAAATGTTTTCCTGAAAAATTTGCACGGAAAATATTTTCCAGAAATTGTTAAAAATTTAGAAATGTCATATTATTTGCTTATTATATCAAATTTGATCCTCAAACTTTTGATTGCTATATATATATATATATATATATATTATTTTGAATATTTATTTTTCAATTTCATCTCTTAAAATTTAATTTTTATATTAACTTTAGTTTTTATTTTTATAATTGTTATTTGTTTTTTTCTTATCATTTTTTTATTGAAATTTTTTATCTATCAAATTTGATCCTTGTTCTTTTTATTGTTATTTATTTTATTTGAAATAATTTATGAAATGTTAATTATTATTATTTTAATTTCTTCATCTTTTATTTTTTTATTTTTAAAATTTGATCTCTATTATTTTGATTATTAATTATTTTATTTGAGATAATTTATGAAATTATATTTTTTTTCAATTTTATTTTCATTCAACTTTTTAATTTGTAAGATTTGTTTCTTATTATTTTAATAAACTTGAGAAAAATAAAATATTAATAAGTTATTTTTTAACTCATTTTCCATGACATAACTAAATACTAGAAAAGTATTTTCCAACTTATTTTTCATTATACTACCGTATATCAGAAAATAATTTACTTTTCTGAAATTTACTTTTCAAAACAAAATTACTTTCCAGTAAAAAAATGAGGTATAAGATCTTGAATTCTCATATCTGCCCGTGTATTTTCGAGGACTTTCTTTTGGAAACCCTTGGTCTTTTTCTTTTTTTTTTTCATTTTTGTGTATCTAGCTATTAATCATCTCCCACAACGGGACAAGGGTGCGCGTACCTTCTTCTCTAGAAATTCTTCCCATTTTTACAGTATACATCTTTCTGCATGTAATTAATTAGAATCTCCTCCTTGATAATAAAAAAAAAAGGAAAAACCCCGATATTAAGTGTTATATAAAACGTGTCTATAGCGACTAGAACAAAAACAAGTGTAAAAGGACTATCCAGGGGTTCTTCATACAATATTATCAACCATGGAATTAAAAGAAAAGTCTACATTCCACTCTCCATTTCTTTCCAAAACCTCACTTGATCAGATAGTGAGAGTAACATGTTATATATGTGTGTGTGTACACAGACACAGACACAGACACACAGAACGTCAGTAGCATGTTTCGTTACCACAGATAGTATTAAAAAAGGGGCCAAAATCAATTTAGGCATGAGCGACTACTACTTGACTGATTGGTTAGGCGAGCCATGATGCCAACAGATTCATGGTACATAGTCGATTGATAGATGTTTCACGATTCTCTTTGCATCCATGGCGAGGCCCCACTGCCCGTGCTCTTTCCACTAAGCCGACGTCCTATTTTCGAGCCATCCCAAGAACCTGTCCGCAGGCTAGAAATTGCAGGGCTACCTCTGTTCCCATCTCTGTTCTCTCTGTTTCTTACTAATACGTGCATTTTCTTAATTATCTCCAGGGGAATTTGACAAAA
>Ga0325404_1003509_pt1 | contig 16677 bp, 11 predicted proteins | sample PopdelMetagenome_18_FD_205664 | JGI IMG/M metagenome (GOLD analysis project Ga0325404, IMG submission 205664) | Populus deltoides microbial communities from Bellville, Georgia, United States - Xylem-Control-R1 | ecosystem: Host-associated > Plants > Phyllosphere > Stem > Wood/Secondary xylem... | reverse complement strand
CGGCTAATTAATGAGGTAGTGGGGACCACCCTTGGACTGTGCCATACTCAGTGGATGAGTAGTTTCAGCAGTGGGTCAACTCTGCTCACAGTGAAAGTTGTAAGTTGTGGTTTGTGGCGTTAAATTCTACTTTATGGTCAACTTGGTTAGTAAGAAATGACTTTGTGTTCAATTGAATGCATGATGGATGGGATAATGTTTGGTACATACCTTTCCAGTTTTCCACCGTGTAGCTCTTTGAGCAAAAAGTATTGATGATCATTGTGTCTATATTGGTAATTATGACTTGGCAAGAAATGCAGAATGTATTCAAGGCAATTTAGTCCCTCAAAGAAATCGAATATACTGACTGGTTGGAAGGAGCCTTGACTTGGTAGCCTCAGGTGGAATATAGATTCAGCTTTAGGGAAACCGGGAAGAGCAGGGATTGGTGGTGTTTTAAGGAATCAAGACGAACAATTTCTATCTTCTCATGTCTGGTGGAAATCAAAGACTCTAATGAGGCAGAGGTCATTGCGGTGAGGAAGGCAATGGAAATAAGCGCACCTTCTACCTTGGCACAAGAAGTTCATTGGATCTTTTAGTCTGACTCTACAAATGCAGGTGGTTAGCTTCTAAAACCTGAGAGTAATCCATGGAGAATGCTGACAGAATTCAACTCAATCAACATTATCGTGAAAAAATTGAAAATGGGCTTTTGCCATGTTCTAAGAGAGGAAAACGCAGCAGCAGATAGCTTAGCTAGGTAGGGTGTACAAAGGTCCAGTGATTTTATAGCTTGGATTGAGTCCTTAATCATTGACTAGTGTTTTCTGTTTTCTCTAGGCCCTCCTCGATCTTTTACCAAAAAACGACGTATATATTAAAATAATAATAATAGGCCAATGTCATAGATACCTGTTGATCACTCTTAATCCAAAAGCATGCGAAATACGAAATTTCACAAAACCATGCAAAACACTTACTCGCAAATTATTGCACAAATTAATACTGATACTAGTTCGAAAACAGGAGACCTAAGACTAGAAACACACATGGATTCAGGGGAACACTTTCCCCTTTCATTCAGCCAAAAGGATGAAGATCGAGCGAGAACAAAAACTGGATGAGAACAAACGGGTTTTGTCGGCCACCCGAACACCCTACCAAAAGAGCCAAACTAGAGAAGGAATAGAATAACACATGCAATATCTCGCCAAGGACATACCAGCCATGCAATACATAATATATAAAGAAAAAGTTGGAAAACTTGAAGACATGAGAAGCAGGAGAAAAGGCCTTTTTCTCCATTGTTATGAAATGCCAAAAACACGCTTCCACCATCATGAAGCACTCTAGTGGGAGGTCTCCCAAGTGAATCTATACTAATAATAACGATCGAACAAGACATAGCTGGAGTAAAAGGAGGGAGCCACATCATAAGGAAAGATCTTGAACCATTTCTTCTGAGAGATCAATTCGAGGTCACGAAAAAGAATTGAAGAGAGAAAAAAGATATGAGATAAAAAAAAAAATGAGAGCATCATTAGAAATAAGTGCCTCACCTCTTGCTCCAGCCCTACGAAGCCACAAGGTTGCCTATGAGTTCAAACTCCACACCTAGATGGTTACTAGGAACTCACGGAACACATTCATAACGTAGAAACTAGTCTAGAGTTGTTTCTTCACAAGCCGCAAAATGTCCAGTACTCCTTCCCACAACATTTAGCTAGGGAGTTCATCCGCACATGGTACAACATACTTGAACCCGCTTTGTAATCGGTTTCGAGGATTTTTGTACCAAGCTTATCTCCAAATTCAGTAGTATTTGATCGATCAGTGTGTTTTTATACTTTTTTTTTTTTGCCTAAAATCTATATTTAAAAAAGACCAAAGACATCGTGAAGATCCAACGTACTTGGACTCATTTACACGTCCAGTTCAAGTATATATGTGGGTCTAGCAAGCTATTAGACTCGACATTCCTGGGCTCAATATCTCATCGAGCCCAAATGGATGTAGAATTGATGATCTTTCTAGATTTTATATTAGGCAACAAGATTCCGCTTGTTTTTTATCGTAATCCTTAACATAAAATGTTAAGGTCAAAGATACTCATATCTCTACATCCCTAAGAGTATAAAAGTCTTCAAAATGACCTACATATTAATTATCTCTCATTAATGATGTGTAATGGATATTTATCCCTCTTTATAGCTATTAGGAAAATATGACATTTTAGTCCCTCCTCTCAACTAAAAAACAAGATTGATATATTATAAAGACTCTATGAATCCTTCAAAGATGACAGGTTCACAATCTCTTCATTCTCATCATTTTTAACATATATATTTTCAGAGTCTATTACTCTAAAATATTATTGTCCTTTATCTCAAAACAGATACTTAAGCACTAACGAGTTTCAAAATCTACCAAAAATAATCTTTTGCAGGTATCAGCCACTTTGGCCTACCAGATATTGGCCACCACCCACCTTGGCTAGGAAAAGTAAATCAGATTGTTAGAATCTAGAGATTCACTGATTATCCAACATATAAGCTTTGCTTCTAAGTTACTTAGATTTTTTAGGACCCCATCAATATTATTATCTCAAGAAAAAACACAATACTCACTCATATATTCCTCATTCGATAAACCCTAAAGGAAATTACCTGAGCAAATACATTAAGGTTTTTCTAGGAAATGTTGAAAGTAAAAGACTAGTTGAAGCTAGTAACAACAAAGGCACTAATAGGCATGGTCTTTCATGAGGACTTATAGAAAGATCTAACTTGATGTTTAGACTGTTAATGAATATCCATTTTAGTCAATCGATTGATTATATATAGTATTGATTTTATTTATGTAAAACATATTTATTATTAATAAAGGCTTTCTTTATCTTTAATATTCATTTATATTTGATAAATGAATCTAATGTTTGATTAATGAATCTAAAGTAAAGATAAAGTCCATGGAACAATAATGCTTTGAATAGGAAATTATAAAGTTGTTATAATTATGAGATTATTAATCATCAAATCATTGTTTCTAAATATTTCTAGGCAATATTCTATTAAAACTGGATATTAATTAGAACTGTTGAGACCGATACATATTATGTTCTTTCCTTTATGAAAAAAAATAACTTCTCTTATAAATTGAAGTATGAGAGATACCTGAAACTAATATGTAGGTGTTTGTCAGGTGACATATACACTGAATTGACCTATAAGAGAATTTCATATAGAGAGGTCACATATGTTTATGGAAAGGCTCACATGATAGTTGTGCAAGTGATTATTAGACTTGAGGTCACTAAGTTATCTTATATAGAGAGTGTTATGCTTTAATTATGACCACATGTTATCTTAATCAAGGGTAATAAACAAGCAGATATTAGGTATAACATAAACTATATAAATTTATTTAAGTAATCAAGAGAAGATTCATCACCCTAGGTGAATTAAAGAAAATATTCCATTTATTTTCAAATAGTATTGATTATGAAGTCCTTGTCCAGGGTGGAATAAGTTTTGAAAGGAGTTTCAAAATCATATTCAAAAAATCAATTGCTATAATGTTGAGAAAAAAATGATTTAAGAAAGTAGATATATTTCATGCTACAATGTCTAATTTAGAACATTCTTGATAAAAAGATAATAATTACACCGAGAAACTGATTGTGACAGATTGTTAGACATTGTACTTGAACTTTAAATATAAGTCAATCAATTATTGAATTGACAATAAATTAAATTATTTAATTTATTTAATCTTATTTTATTTAGGATTATGATTTATATTTGGGCCAACTTATTAGGGAACCTAAGGGGTCACACACATAAGAACCATTGGTCAAAAATTAAAATTTGATGATTAATTAAGTGTGACTTGATTGTAAATAAATTTTAGAAATCAAAGACTAGAATGTAATTAATAAAGGGTATTACAATTCTAGACCTAAAAATAATCAAGCAAGGACTTGATCGAATAAATTTCTAAAATTAACTTAAAATAATATGTGATATTATTTAAGGGGAAAATTGATATGTTGTTAGTTATACGGTTTTCAGGTTACCCTATAAATAAAATATTATGCCTCTTATTTCCTAAGAGAATGTGAGTAGAGTACGGTACAGAAACACCTAAATGCAAAAGAAAAAGGCTATTACTCCAAGGTATAACAATTCCTCTATTTTAAAAGGGTTTATAAGATTTCTCACTTGTGGTTCATATGGATTATTGTTAGAGGTCATACACTTGGATAGCTTGTGGTCTACGACAACCCAACCTTAAAGTAATTATTCAAAGCCAAAAAGAACATCTGGTCTTCAAGTAATATTTGCATAACCATAAACAACTTTAAATCTGTCTAACAGGATCTATAGGACTCTTGAAAAATTTTAAATTTATCATTTTTGTTACGTGTATGTGTTTTGAGAAACCCAACACAGACAAGTCACCATAAAAGTTGAAGGATGTCATAAAAAATCATATTCAGATTGTGAAAGCAACTGAAGTTTAGTTGATAGATTATTGGTTCAATCCAAATAGAAAAGTGAAAGAAAAACCTAATAACATGAAACTTAAACACTTCTAAAAGATGGTCCATCCATATCAAAAAGCAAGTTGTTCCGCTCACCAAATTATAGAGAGAAGTGCTAGCTATGTAAAACACAAAGACTATGAAATGTCATCTTGGTTACCAAAAGGTTAGAAACTTTTGCTTATGTTTGTAGGAAAAAATGGACATGAATGAATTAGTGCTTCCAATTAAAAAAAGAATTCAACGAATAAAAAAACAAGATAAGATTGGAGGTTTAAAATCTGGCCCATGTTTTGCAACTAATTTAAGTGCCTTAACAAACTCATAATTTTTTATATAGTTAAAAGAAATCTCAATAGTGTAGAAAAATCCTGTAATGTATCGACATGCTTCTTTTCTAAGATCCTTTTTTAGCCGCTGATTAATGGTAGTTTTGCATACTTCCACTTCCACTTGTTGCTCTGTTTCCTTTGTCCACTAATTTAATTTCATTCCCTTTATTTTTATCTTTATCTTTTTCAATATATTGGAAAGCCTTTATTTTCTTCTTAATTACTTCTTGATTTTTCACCATAACATTTAAAATCATCTTTTAGTACTTGTTGGCATGGCTCAACATCTTTTCGAGTGCAAGTCAAATGATGTTTGAAATGATAAATGTCTCCATTGAAAATTTTGACAATACTTGTACTGAACTTTTTTTAAATTCTTATCAATATCTATATCATGTTGCCATCCTATGTCAAGCCTATTGCCACTGGTAGTTTTTTTTAGATGACATGTATTCTACAATTCAAAGAAATCTTAGCAAGACTCGGACTGACTAATATATGCAAAACTCAAAGATGAGTTTTAATCAAATGACCATTTCATGTAGTTGTGACAAAATCCAAAACAATTTATAATATCTATTGTTCATAGTCATGGCTCTCTGTAGTCGTTCCAAACAGAGAAGGAGAATGAGACAATGTTATAATAAAAAGATTAATTCATGTCAAAATAGAGAGCACATAAGAAGACAATCAGAGGCAAACAAAGAAAAGAAAAAAAAATAGGTGTTTTGAGTGTGTGTGTGGAAGTATCGACTGGTGTTAGGGTTAAGAATGGGCAAAGGGGAGTCAAATAGTTTTATACTTTATTCAAACTCGTACTATTGGTCCGCGTCTACCAATTTTAATGAGTTTGGTTGAGTTTATCGAGTCAAGTTTGATTTTATTAGCTTTCGAGTTTTTAGTCTGATTTGTCACGTTAGATACATGTTGACTTATAAAATCATATGATTTTATGAGTGAACTAGTGATTTTGATAACAATGGGTCTGATTTTCCAGCCACCATTTCACTCATATAATCATATGATTTTACGAGTGAACTCATGATTTTGACAACAATGAGCCTGATTTTCCAACCACCACGATGGTTGTTGAATCTCGGCTTATAGGCAACACGTCGTCTGCTATAATGGGCGACGTGTCATCTTCTTTTTTAAGAAATAGGGACAAATGATTTAATCAAAAGGAAATAACAAGGTTAGGCGTGTGGGCTTGAAGGCCTACGCGCTTCAACTTTTCTTTTTACAGGCTCAAAGCACAAGGTCATAGGCTTAAGCTTCAAGGCTGTTTTCAACATTTTTTTTATATGTGTTTACACACACACACACACACACACATACACACACTATAGATTTTTGAAAAAAAATATTAAACTTAGTCGAGTCCATAACTTGAATCGCAAGTTTAATGAGATAGACCACAACATTCGGTTTATTTTTTTTGTTTAATGCATTTTGTCCCTTGATTTAAAAAAATGCAAATTCACCTTTTATTATTGATAGTCTATTTTTTTATTTAACTTAAAAAATGAAAATTTTCTCTTTGTTATTAATAATTTACTTTTTCTATCTTAGTCCCACGCATCTATCATATTTTTTTTCTTTTTTAAAAAATATTTCATAAAACACAATTTTCATGCACTTTGTTGTCATATATATAAATATATTAAATAAAAAATAATCTATGAGATAAAAAATTTATTGAATCTGATGGCGAGTATGACATGTGTTGCGAGATTGGTTGGTTAACTTGAGTTCATATGGTTTTTTTTTTTATTGAGTTTTGTTTTCTTACCATTTTTTCCCTAAACATATTAAGTTACTTAGGGATAGCTTTCTATATTCGTTTTTCAAGATTATCCCCGCAAGTTTCGCAAGTTAACCTGAATTGATCTAGGTTAATCTAATATGTTTACGTCTCAATATTAGATAAAAATATCGTTTAATATAAAAATTATTTTAGATTCATGGTTAAAATCTAATTCTTTTTTAGGAAATACGTTAGCAATACCTTCTTTTTTTTTGTTTGAAATTTTTTCCAACCCGCAACATAACACATACCAATGGGCTAGTATCTCATTATATGATGTGAAAATCACTAGTTTATGCTATTGGATTAACTATTTTCCAAAATCACTAGTTTATGCTATTGGATTAACTATTTTCCAACCACCTTCACATTTAACATCTTATTTAATTAGTTGGTGTCTTCCTCGGCTAAAATGCCCTCAAGGATGACAATGATTTTTGTCATGGCTATCTATCAACATTTCTTTATGAACTCTAGTAAAAAAATCTCAATAATATCTGATAAATGGACTGATAAGAAAAGACATTCTATTTACAACTTTTTTTGGTTAATACTTCTAAATAGATAATTTTTTTTATCATCGATAGATACATAAAATATATCCAAGACTGCTGATAAGGTATTTCAGATGTTGGATGCTATTGTGGAGAGGATTAGAGAGGAAAATATAGTGCAAGTAATCACTGATAATCCTGCAAATTATAAGGCAAGAAAGGAATTGTTAATAGGAAAGAGAAAAATGATTGTTTTGGACACCATGTGATACCCATTGTATTGACTTGATATTGAAAGATTTTGAGAAGAAATTAGAGGTCCAGCAAATAACTATTTTTAAAGAGAGAAGAATTACCTCATACATATGTTCAAGAACTATTCTTATTTTCATGATAAAGCACTTTACAAAATGAAAGGATTTGATTGGGCCTGCTGCTACTCAATTCCTTATTGCATATATGAGTGATTGTAAGATACAGCTAATGACAATGTTTACTTCCATCCAATGGAGGTCATATAGGTTTTCACAAACAAAAGAAGGGAAACGAATTCAAAGTTGTGTATTGGATAACAAGTTTTGGCATAATGTCATTAAATGTATTAAGGCAACATATTCTTTAATTAAAGTTCTTTAATTAGTTGATATAGATGTGAAACCAACTATTGGTTTTATATATAAAGCAATGGATCAAGCAAAATAGAAGATACAAGTGAATTTTGGTTATGTGAAAAAAAGTATTGATTGGATTATCTATCTTGCTAATTATTTATTTACTACTATCAGTTGATGCAAAATATTTATTTCACTTTTATATTATTTAATTTAATATTAATGTTAATATTTTTTTTAATTTTGTAGTTATAAACCTATATGGAATATTATTGATGCAAGATAAAAACTTCAACTTCATGCAACATATTATTTGAATCTTCATTATCATTATAATCCTAATTTTAAAGTTAATGCCAACATTAAAATTGGATTATATCAATGCTTAGAAAAGATGGTGCCTGATGCAAGTGAAATGTGTAAAGTTGACTTACAACTTGATTCATTCAAGAATGCAAAAGGGTTACTTAGAATTGAGGTTGCCAAGACAACAAGGGATAAAAAAAACTCCAATTAAGTGGTGAGATTTTTATGGGGATGAACGTCCAAAACTATAAATATTTGCAATCTAAGTTCTAAGTTTGACTTGTAGTTCATCTAGATGTGAGCATATTTACTTTTAATATTTTTATATTTGATAAGAATCATATATTTTATCAATTTGAATTGCTTACATAGGTTCATACGAAACAAAGAAATTATTTGTAACATAAAAAAATAAATGACTTAGTATTTTTAATGTGGAATATGAAATTGAATGATAACCAAGTCAAAAGGCAAGTTGATAATTTTGGTGAAGTTTTAGATGATCTCTCATCTGATGATTGGATAACCTATAGAGAAAAACATAATAGTTTATCAAACTTTGATTTGCTTGGTGTCATTAATAGTGCAACACGAAGAAAAAATAGTAAAAAAAAATAAAAATGATGATGATGACATTTTTAGTGATGCTAAAACAAAGAGTCATAGTATTAAAGATGATTTAGAGATTCAAAATGAAGTCAATTTAGATAATTCAAGAAGTTTGGAGTTAAATATTGTTGACAATATTGGTGTTGGTTTTGGTGCTAGTAGTAGCAGTAATAATCCTCTAGATGGTAATGATTCTGATTAATGTCTTAGGAATAACGAAGAAGATGACACACCATCGAATTGTTTGTTCTAGGTTTGTTATTTTTTTAGCTAATGAAATTATATGGACATAATTGTATTGTATTGTATTTTTAAGTTATTTAAATTATGTATGAATTTTTTATTGAACTATGTATTTTAAAGTGTTTGAACTTTTCTATTGTTTATTTTAATTTTATTTTAATTGTATTATATTATTATTTACTACTTGATTGGAATTGTCAATATATAATTAGTTAAAATATTGTACTTGCGAATTTATGATTTTACTATTCGAGTTTATATTGTATTTTTCATGTTGTGTAAAAAAAAATGTTTTTGACAACCTTGATCAAGCCTTTGGATTTTTTAACCAAAAAAACTATTTTCAACTACGTGAAAACATCCTATAAAGACTCTTAAGACGTCAATAAATCAACCAATCAATAAATCTAATAAACCAAAATAGAGTCCAAATCACAAAATCAACCTTAATTAAAAAAAATTCATCATCGACTTAGATTTAATTTTTTTTTAAGCAATATTGAGGCTCAAAATAACCATTATAAGACTTTTATCATTGAATGGATCTCATTGACATCAATTTTAATCATTTTGGTGGTTAGAATTGGTGTAAACGATGACTTTTTCTCTCTATATAGGATTTCAAGGAATGTCTCTATGTCGTCTCATAAAAAAGGGATTGGAAAATAAGGAAAATAAAGTTTGGTGTCAAATTTCAATTTTTGACAACTATAAGGATCGGTCGTTTAGTAACTGAAAAGGATGAGGGATCAAACTAATTTTTTGGATAAAATTTGAAGCTGCCACCTATTTTCTCCATGTTTTTTGCTTTGGTCCTCTAAGCTTCAATTTTATCCTCTCTTTCAAAAAAAGATGTGATTGACTATTAATTTGTGATCAAAATTGCTCAATCATGCAAAAATAAAGTTTAATTATCAAATTGAAAATTTAGAAAAATTTGATTATTCCAATCCACAATGATATGTGAGAGAGTGAATAGTGTAATGTGAATGGTAATGTCACCATACGACTTAATTTTTTTTAATTGGTCTCATTTCCTCTTGATGATGAGTTAGTAATCTCATATTTTATACATGTTCTTTCAGGTTTGTGATTTGTTCATAGTTATCTAGGCTTGTTTATATGATGATAAAATCCTTGAAAAAATAAGTGTTCAACATTTTATTAGTCAGTATAAAACCCTTGCATGGTAAGCATTATACACTTCATATTATAGGTCCTTATAATAATAGAACAAAAGTTTTTTTTTTTAGGTTGTTAGGGGAAGTCCCTGATGAAAAGTAATGGTGATGGTCGTCATAACCTAATTTTTGAATAAATAATAAAAAATGAATGGATAAAAATATATTTGAAATTTGGGCCAAGACAACATAATTTAGAAGTTCAGGGACCGAAGTGAAAAATAGTCATTCCCAAGGACATAAACGGTGCCGTTTTAAAAAGCTGTTCATTATCCCTTCCATTTCGCGCAAAGAAAGCCTATTCAACAAGAAAAATAGCAGCATTTCGATCTGATCATGGACCATTTCTTTTGCCCACGATCCCGCTCGTGGATTGATTAACAGTCCTGTATATGCAGGACTGTAATAGGGACTGGTTTTTAGGCAAGCTCTCGGGCTTTATAAAAGGCATAGCAAAACGATTCATGAAGGGGGAGGAGAAAAACAGGGCATAAAACACAGCAAAAAAGGCAAATATACAAAGGAGGAAACCAGACAAAAAAACTCAGGGAAAGACAGGGGCAGGTTAAAGTAGAGGAAAGGGAAGGCAAAATTCCTTCACAACTTTGGCAGCCGCAAACAACAAACGAAAACCGGAGGGAGCACAGGTGATCGATCAAATACCAAAAGCACAGGAACCAACCATTCGCAGAATCACAAGAACAAAGAAGAAAGAAGGAGAAAAACGTGGAGCATACTAGGTAAGCAATCTGTTCTTCTTGCACTACTTTTGTTTAATTTGCATTTGCACCGTGCAAGTGAATTTTAATTCACTTGCAGAGTGTAGCAGCACGCGAGAATTAGCACGCGTGTTGCTTAGCCCAGCAGGGCCACTGGCTTGGGCCAGTGGCCGGGCTGGCTGGGCCCAGCCCAGCCACATGGGCTGAGCTCGGCCCGGCCCCTAAAAAATAGAAAAACAAAAAAATAAAAGGTAGAAAAAATAAAATAAAATAAAAAATGTGTATGCATGAATAAAAACAATATAAATTTATTGGTTTATTCACTGACGCCAGAATCAGGAATAAAAATACCGGTTTAAATTTACATTATTTTTATTCATTGTATTTTATTTTATTTAGCTAGAAAAATAAAAAAATATGTGCATGCGTGAAAATAAATGTATTTTATTTGTTTATTCACTAGCGTTAGGGTCAAAATAAAAATATTGATCTAAATTTATTTTATAACTAAGTAATATTTACCAATGCCATAGTTGAAATTATCCGTAGTTGAATATTTACTGGCGCCAGAGTCAGGAATATTATAAGCAAATTATCATAGCATAAACTAATAAACATTTAGCAATTTAAGACAAAACCAGCAATGCAGTCTGCCTCAGGCAGGATGTTTAAGAGGTGATAATATCTTTCCTTTTACATAACCAGTCATGAACCATAGAATCTCTGTTGACCAGTTATGATTCCTAGTGACCATAATACTAGGTGGCGACTCCTTAAAACAAGACCATTCCCCATTAAAGAACAAGATGCCAGAAATCTGTTCTTTTCCATGATAATTTTTGAGGCCGCCGCGATGTCGGATGCGACAATGGTAATGGTGATGTTTGTAAAAATGAGATGTTCAGGTGAGTGGTCACATTGTTACATAAAGTGGGACGTTCAGGTGGGCTAACTCATATCATGTAAATCAAAACTTTCAAGTGAGTGGCAATACTATTATGTATAACAAGACATTCAAGTAAGCATGATGCAATGTTGTAAATGTGTTTTAATATCATTTTATACGCCTTAACACAATGAGAAGTCATTTCAACTTTAAATGGAGAATTGCCAAAAACATATAAAATAAGAGGTTTGATGGGCTAAGATTTGAATCCATTTCCTCTCCTCTTGAACTAGGTTTTGGTGCCCTTATCTTTTCATTCTAGGACTCAGTTCTTATCCTAGTTTTTAACCTTCTTAATTGGGTTTTTTTTATACATCCTCGATTGGGCTTTCTCTTTTTCCTTCTTATGCTGACTAGTTAGGCCTTAATTTTCTTTTCCTTTTTGCTACTCAATTTTACTCATGTTAAAAAGTAAATCAAACTCCCACATGAGTGGCATCCTTATTATTCAAAACTGATAAAGCATTCTTACTAAATTGCTAAAAGTAAATGAAGAAATTATGACTGAAAGAGTTTCACGTTTCTTATTGATATCAAACAAAATTACTCATATATATAGAGAGAGAAACCTTTAGCCAACTATTGCTTCAATCCCTCTCGGATAGTTAGCCTAACAGCAAGGGGATATAGATATCAAATCTTTGACTTATGGTTATAAATGAAATTATTCTTAACTGCCACCACAATTTTAAGGAACTAATGATAATATACAAACACAAACACAAACACAAACACAGGACACATGATATTTCTAATACTCCCCCTCAAATTGGATCCAGATGGTTAATGGATCCAATCTTACTCAATAGCCGATAAAATTGAGTAGACGACAGAACTTTGGTGAACACATCAGCTAATTAATCATTTGTACGCACATAATGAGTAATAATAAGCTTTAACTAAACTTTTTGATGAATGTAATGACAATCAACTTTAACGTGCTTCATGTGTTCATGAAAATAGGATTAGATGTAATGTGAATGACTGCTTGATTCTCACAACAAAGATTCATAGGAATACTGCATGAACAATCTAGATCGATTAGGAGGCATTTAAGCTATACAAGCTTATATGCAGCTGAGGTCATAACACAATATTCAGCCTCAGCATTAGAATGAGCCACCACTTGTTGTTTTTTACTTTTCCACGAAACTAGGTTACCACCAACAAACATAAAATAACCTATAGTTGATCGATGATCAAGTACATTACCAACCTAATCAAAATTAAAGTATCCCACAGTGTTCGTATCCTTGTTATTATTAGTAACTATGCCACGACCAATAGAGCCTTTCAAATACTACATAATGTGTTTAACCATTCCTAGCTGTTAGTCATGCATGTGTTGACTAACAAGCTAACAGCAAATACAATATCAAGTCATGTAATAGTCAGATAGATAAGTTTTCCAACAAGTTTTTGATGGTAGCTAGGAGAATCAATAGCTTCTCCATTTGAATCCAGCTTTAATTGCTATCTAGTGGAGTGGCAGCAGACTTAGTATATAACAAACTAGCATCTTGAAGCAAGTCTACAATGTATTTTTATTGATTTAGAAACAACCCGTTGTTGGAAGTTGTCATTTCAATTCCAATGAAGTATTTCAAATACCCAAGATCCTTGATTGGAAATTGGTGCTGGAGGTTCTTTTTCAACTGAGCAATAGATTCACTATTATTACCTGTGATGATGAGATCATCCACATATATAAGCACCATAAGATTGTTATTTATACTGAGTTGGACATAAAGTGAAGAATCAGCTGAACTCCTTGTAAAACTTAGAGCTTCAAGAGTAGTGCTCAGTTTAGCATATCGAACTTCTAAGTAAATCCTTGAACAACAAGATGAGCTTCATGTCGATCAATAAAGCTATCAGAATTGAATTTCATTTTGAATATCCAACGATTACCAACTGCATGTTTTCCATGAGGAATAGGAACTACACTCTAAGTTTTATTTTCCTCGAGAGCTATCAGTTCTTCAGCCATAGCCTTTTGCCAAATACCTTGGGATTGAGCTTCTTGAAAGTTCTTGGGATCATGAACACTGGAGATCGCTGTAAGGAAAGCTATGTGTAGAAGTGATAATATTTGATAAGTCAAGAATTTAGTAATTGGGTACCTGATTGTATGGGCAACATAGTCTTGTAATTTAGTTGGAGGGTGACGAGTCTGTGGTAGATTACATCGTAGAGGTTTTGCCCTGTCTTTAACATTGGATAATTGTTGTTCAATTGAGTTGACAATACCTTCTAGAAGAACATCACCGGAAGTATCCAAGTTGTCATCAGAGACAATCATAGGGGATGACAAATTTGCAATGCGGTCCGTAGCTGGCTTAAGCAAATTAGTAGAATACTCAAGGCGAGGATCAACATTAAGTAAAGGGAAAAATTCGGAGAGAATTAATCTTTTCTTAACTAGTTTCAACAAATCGTACATCTCTAAAGATATATATAACTTCTTGGACTTAGGCTCACAACACTTGTACCCTTTCTAAGTTTGTTAATAACTCAGGAATATGCATTTAACAACTCTAGGATAAAGTTTATCACGCTAAGTAGCTAGTAAATATACATAACAAGTACAATTAAACACTTTAAGGTATGACACATCTTGTTCTTTATCCTACAAAACTTCAAAAGCATATTTGAAATTCAGCACTCGATTAGGTAAACAATTTATAAGATGAGTCGTAACAAGAACTCCATAAGACTAAAAAAGTTTAGGAGCATTCATTTGAAGCATTATGGCTCGAGTTTTCTCTACTAGATCACGATTTTTACATTCAGCAATTCCATTTTATTGGAGCTTACTAACACAACTAGTCTAATACAATATGTCATTAGAGCTTAAATAGTTTGTCATATCATGAGACATATTTTGTGCCATTATCAAAATAGAAAATTTTAATTTTAGTTGTAAATTGAGTAGTAACCAATATATAAAAATTTCTTAAATATTCAAAGACTTCACATTTTAATTTTAATAGATAGACCTAAGTAACCCTAGAGAAATCATCAATAAAGGTTACAAAGTATTTAAAACCTTTAAGGGAAGTGGAGAAAGGTCCCCAAACATCTGAATGTACAATTTCAAATGTCTGAGTAGTTTTAGGCACTAATGATTTAAAGGGAAGCTTGGATGACTTATAAAAATGACAAATCGCACAATCAAGAGTTATTTTAGGCAAAACTGGAGTTATTTTATTAAAGACAGACGTTGAAGGATGGGCTAGACAGCGATGCCATAAGATGTTTACTGATAGGAGTAGAAATAGCTTGAAATCCTTTTAAAATTCGAGAATCAAAAGTGAAGTAGTAGAGTCCATGCAAGCGGAATCCTTCACCAATCATCTTCTTGGTGATGAGGTCTTGAAAGATAACCTTGTAAAGAGAGAATATAACTTCAAAATTAAATAAGATGGTCATTTTTTTAACAGAGAGTAACTAGAAAGGAAAAGAGGGAACATAAAGAACATCAGACTTGACATTGTGCGACACAAGTTTTATTTTTCCCTTACCCTTTACAGGAGCACCTTTTCCATTTGCTACAGAGACAAACACAGGGGTGGAAAAAAATGGTGAAATCAAAAAAATTAGTTAACTTATTAGACATATGATCAGTGACACCAAAATCAATAACCCATAGATCATGAAAGCTACCAATCTGAAATGCAATCATAAAGGCAAGTAGAATACCTTGACTAGTTTTAGAATTTGCATCAGCGAGGAATCCTGCAAACTGACTGAGAATAGCTGCAAGCTGATTCTGTTCTTCATTTTGAGTTGTTCCCTAACCATGCCTGTCTTGCAGATAGCATGCAAATTCATTCAGTAGAGAAACGGGGCTAAAAGTAAATGATTCAATGGGATATGTAGTCAAATTAGCTTTATGTTAAGTAGTTTATTTCCCTATCTGATCCTTCATAAATTTAGGCTTTATGTCTAAGTGCAAACTTCAATACCGATCAATTATATGTCCAATATTATGGCAATGTTGACATTTAAGATCCAATTGTTTTTCCTTATAGACTTTTCCTTCAAAGAATGGACGTGTAAGATAAGCACGAACATTAGGATTACTTAGAGCAATAATACGAGACATGACTTTTCAACGAAATTCTTCATGTTGGATTGTGGCACACATATTTTGGAAGGATGGAAATTCAATATTCATCAGAATATGACTTCTTAAGTCCTCAAAGTCGGGATTAAGCCTAGCCAATAGCTGGAAGATACGGTCTTCTTCTGTTTGTTTTCGCAAGACAGTTGCATCTATAGTATGAGGTTGATAGATCTCCAATTCACTCCATAGCCTTTTTAAGTTTCCCAATAAGCTGACAAAAGGTTTTCCATCTTGATTAATATCGGCAATGTCTTGATGAATCTAAAACATTTAGGCAGAGTTGTTTTGGTTTCTATACATATCACGAACAACATTTTAAATATCCAAAGAGGACTTAAAGTAACTGAAAATTTCAGCAAGATTGCGCTCCATTGAATTTAGGATCCAAACATAACTAGTTGATCCATTGATAGTCAGGCCTCATACTCCAGCAAGCTAACATTAGGAGATTTAATTATGTCATTAATAAATCTTAACTTTGATCTTCCATTAAGAGTAATTGTGATTGCCCTTGACCAAGGAAGGTAATTAAATTCATTCAACAACATGAAACTCAATTTATGAGCAGTGTTGACATCACCATCAGTAACGTTGAGTAAGGAGGTAACCATCTCCTTTGTTCCTCCATGACAAAAAAAAAAGGAAAGAATTAAGAAGTGAAGAGAGATCACAGCTTTGATACCATGAAGAAATTATGAGTTAAAGAGTTTCACGTTTCTTATTGATATCAAGCGGAATCAATCACACACACACACACACACACACACACACA
>Ga0325404_1003508_pt1 | contig 16680 bp, 9 predicted proteins | sample PopdelMetagenome_18_FD_205664 | JGI IMG/M metagenome (GOLD analysis project Ga0325404, IMG submission 205664) | Populus deltoides microbial communities from Bellville, Georgia, United States - Xylem-Control-R1 | ecosystem: Host-associated > Plants > Phyllosphere > Stem > Wood/Secondary xylem... | reverse complement strand
GTTTCTTCTTTTCTTTCAAATCAGAGCGACATATAGGTATGTAGAGAAGTGACAGAGCAGAAGAAGTAAACACAACACAACTCAAGTAGCTGAAGTTAGAACCAAAACGAAGGTAGGAAAAAAAAAAGAAAGAGAATTTAAGAAGGAGAGACGAGAACCAAGTTATTTGGGTTGGTGTTCCTGTCTCCAGTGGTTAGGCCACTCGTACGAAAGTAGTTCCACTCTCTCTCTTCCCTCTTTGTAAGTTACTCCTTTAATGATGATTTTTTTTATTATATATTATTAATATAACTATTCGGACGAGTTTATATATTCCTCAACTAATTTTACAAATCTTAAAATTAATAAGTTTATGAAATTCAAACTAATAATCTCTGGAAAGTAAATTTAGAACCTAACCGGTTGAAATATACCTATTCAATAGCCCTGAAGTTAATCATAATTTTTATATTTGATATTATAGATGTTTTTTAATTAATTTATATATTAATCAAAATTATTTTTCTAAAATGGTTTTAAAGATGATGATATCAATTTAGTATATTCAAGATAATTTAATAGATTTTATTAGATATTAACTTTAAGATTTAAAAAAACCAAAGAAATTGAATAAATCTAAGGTTTGTGTGGTTACGAAAATATACAAGTGTCCTTAGACAGCGATTGGTTATGATTCTAGAACAGTAAAGATAGGGACACTGGTAACAAGATAAAAATAAATAGACATTAAAATAATTGTATTTGATAGTGCTTTACAAGACAAAATAATTATCTAAATATTTTATTTGGTTATGATAGATAAGATAAAATATTTTTACTCTTAATATATATTGTTATTAAACTTACATATTTAAAAAATAATAATTAGATATTATTATTTTTACATTAGTTTATATTGAGTGTGAAAATTAATAATATTATAATAACCCTAATTATAAAACTATGATTGACTTGACAAGTTGATCTCGGGCCTAGATTAATTCGAGTTTAAGAAAAAATAGAGGAATAATTGACTCGACCTGGTCCTGTCAAAAACCTAAGTCAAGCCGGGATAAAACAAGAGTCAAGAACTCGTTGACTATTTTGAAAACAAAATTAATCAAAATAAGGTGGTTTTGATTTTTTTTTAAAAAAATTTGGGTCAGCCAGGTTGACTATCTCGACTCGTGACCTAAACCTTTCCTCGAGTAAACTCTCAAGTCGGGTTTTAAAACTATGATAATAATTATTTTTATTCATATGTTGACTCGAGTCAACTTGTGTTGACCCTTTTGACCTGTGACCTGGACCTTGCCCTGGTCGATTCCCGAGTCGGGTTTTAAAATTATGATAATAACACCTTTTATTCTTACATTAACTCAGGTCAACCCGGATTGATTTTTCTGATCCGTGACACAAGTCTTGCCCTCAGCTGACACACAAATCAAGTTTTAAAACTATGATAATAATTAATTTTATTTTATATTGACCTAGGTCAACCCGGGTTAACCCTTTTAACACGTGATTCAGGTCTTACCCCTAGTCAATACCCTATTCGGGTTTTAAAGGTATGATAATAATCATTTTTGTCTCTACATTAATCCAGAATCAACGATCAACTTCACTCGTAACCCGAGCCTTACCTTAAGTCGACTCTCAAATCGAGTTTTAAAATTATAATAATAATCATTTTTATTCTTACGTTGATTTTGGTTAACCCGATTGATGACCCAAGCCTCAACGAGTGACTCAGGCTTTGTGTTAGATCACTCCCAAGTTGAGTTTTAAAACTATGATAATAATTATTTTTAATTTTACATGTTTTAATTGAACAATTTAGAATTGAGAATTTTTTATAAGAATATTTTAGAAATAATAAATATTATCTCAAGAAAATATCTCCTGTATATTTTTTATTTTAAAATTATTTTAAAAATAAAATTATTTTTATCTTTTCAAATAAATATATTTTTATATTTATTGTATCCGACAGTAACCAAACTTTGTCGTCTGTCAAAGGTATTTAGGCCACAGGTTACTTTTCCAGAGGTTTGTGTAACGAAGTGGAAACCTACTTTCAGGAAATGTTGATTATCTGCTTTGCATTTGAATTTTTATTTCCGAGTATAGAAAATGAAATATAGTTAAAATGGATTCTTTTTTTCTCATAAATATATCATAAACAGAAGGAAATTGTTTGATGCGCGGGATACAGAAGTTATGTACAACAACAGTATTATAGATGGAAAATAAAAAATAAATTCTTTTCAAGTAATTCTATGCAATGTTATATAATTGAATTACTTGATTAAAAATTTAATTTTATAATTTATTTTGATTTATTTTTTTAAGGTATTATAGTTTTATGATCTTGATTTTCAATTTGATAGAATAACTTGAGTTTATTAAAAATTTATTTTTATAATTTATTTTAATTTGTTTTTTTAAGATATTATAGTTTTATGATCTTGATTTTCAATTTGATAGAATAACTTGAGTTTATTAAAAATTTATTTTCATAATTTATTTTAATTTGTTTTTTTATAAGATTATTATAGTTTTATAATTTTAATTAACGATTTGATAGAATAAATCGGGTTGGAACGGAAGCTTTCTGCATGTAGTATGCTTAGTAATGAAATATGGAAGAGCATGCTTTTGTTAGTTAAATATGGAAATAACCTATTTTTTTTTTTCTTGTGGCTCTTTTCTTTTTGATACCTGTGTGTGTTAGTGCTACTCATTATATCACTCAACAAGTAAACATGTTCTTCATCTTTCTATGAAAAGATAGGCGTGTCTCATCTTCCTTTTCTTCTTCTTTTTTTTTTTTTAATCTTTATATACACGAATGGTTTATACATATGGGCAAAAGGTTAGTGATCGGGAGAGTGTCTGGGATTTCCTTTGTTTCGAGTTTTGTATATTTGGTATTGTGGTTGTAATTTGAAAAAAAATTATTTTATAAAAAATATTTTTAGTCGTGGTTGAAAAAATGGTTTATACAGATCTAAAAATTATTTGAAAAATATATGTTTGGTTAAAACTGTGATTGAAATTGAGGTTGAACAAAAAATAGTTTAATGTGTTTTGTTTCAAAATGCTTTTCAAATTAAGGTTATAAAATAATTAATATATATATATATATATATTAATATTGATGGTTTTTAATTTAAATATTGTAGATTTAACTACTGTTATTACATCATGAAATAAATAATATTGATATCAAATATTTTTTATTGTTCCATTAAACTATGTGTAATTTCATCACATACGAAATCTATCCAACAAGGACTATATTTTTCATGATTTTTTAAGCGCGCAATAACATCAGGTAAAATATCATCAAGAACAAAATTGAGATTGCGATCAAATTCTGCTTATGCTACGTCATCAAGCGATCTCCTTCTAATTTTTTTAATAAAACACAATTATAAAATAAAAATTAATTTTTTTAGCCAGATCGGACCCGGTTCAATGCATTTAACTTTGGACCGGACCCGGTCCGGATGGAACAGTGAAAAATGACTCCACTGCACAAAAACACAGCAGGAGCAGGATGAGAAGCATGAAAAAATTACTTTACCAGAACTTGCGGTTAAATCTCAATTTTTATGGGTTCCATGAGCCAAACCATAGCGGTTACTTATAACCAAACACTGTATTATTAAGTTTGACAAAAAAACATAATAGCTATTGTAGAGCCAAACACTCTCATGCTTTGGGTTTATAAGACGTTCTCGTTTCTATCGATGCCTATCATCATGTACTCGTCTCTATCGATGTCTATCATGGTATACTTGTATTTTTTAAAATTTTAAATTTTTTTAAAGTGTTTTTAAAAAATAAAAATAAACACCTAAACATAAGGATAATTTTTAGTTATAAGCTGGTGTGTGGGAAGATTTGAATCGCTAAGAATGACAATGGAATGTTAAGTTTTTTTTTTTTTTTTTTTAAATCCAGAAATGGAGAGTCTAGGCACGTACTTATCCATGTGTAGACTATAACGCATGCTGAGACATAGCTTTGAATCTCTTGCAAGAGTTTGGTCCTTCAATTTGCTTTTGTGCTCATGATTAAAGTCATGTGGGTCATTTTCTTAGCAGTTATTTCTTTCCCTTTTTGATTTCATGGTCATGTAAGGAAAAAAAAACAATTAAAAAAATTCTTTCTTTTTAAATCGCATGGCCAAGATTACTAAAAAAAAAAAAACAACAAATTCTTGAATGTTTTTAACATTGCACAAAAAAATATATTTGGTTTTAGTATTTTTTTCATACCAAATATATTCTAACTTTTTTTTAGCATTCCTACAAAAAAAAATACAAAAATATTTGAAAACATTTTTTTGAATTTATAACATGTTTATAAAGTTAATTGGAACTTCACCTAAATTAAAAGGCTGGTTGGGAACATAACCAATTTTTTTAAAAAGCAAAACCATCAACATTGTCTTTCTAAATAAAAAAATGTTTGTTATCTATGTTTGAGGTAATTTGATTTATAACACTCTGAACATTAAAAAATAATAACACAGTTCCTAAATTTTCAAGAAAAATAAAAAAATTCAATTCAATTATTTTTTTATTTATTGACGTCAGAGTCGAGAATACTATCTTGGATTGATATCCACCAATACCAAAATTGGATAATCATCTCAATATTCAATTATGCTAGAGTCAGGAATATTCATATTCATCAATGTTAGAATTGGAAATACTCTTTATATTCACTAACGCTAAAGTTAGAAATATTAGAACTGGAATTAGAAATTATTTTAAGCCCAATATTCACTAATGTCAAAGTTAGAAATATCATACATTTCCTTCATTTAATACTTACCAATGCTAGAGTTATAAGAATTTTTAATTAAGTATTCACTGACACTAAAATCAAGAATATTATAAGCAGATCATCGATAATATAACTAAATAAACCCTTAGTAATTTAAGACAAAACCAGCAATGTAGCCTACCTTAGGTAAAATGTTTTAGGGGTGATAGTATTTTTCATTTAACATAATCAGTCTCTTACCATAGAATATTTGTTGACCAGTTAGGGTTTCTAGTGACCATAATACTAGGTGATGGCCTTTTAAACAAGGCATTTCCTCTTAAAGAACAAGATGTCAAATATTTGTTCTTGTTCTTTTTTCTAAGGACATCACGACATCATGTATGAAAATGGCATTGGACTAATTAACCCAAAAGAAAGTAATGAGCATCGACTTATTCGGATGGCAATTGATTACTCTATAAAATGGATACAAGCATGTTTTTATGCACATGTAACCTAAAAGGTTGTCAAGCTGTTTGTTGAAAGGTATTCAATTTGTCAATACAATTCACTAGAAAATAAATGACAATACCCAAAACTTCAATGGAAATATGATTGTAGAGAGAGTTATGTGAGAATTTAAACTTCCTATGATCTTTATAGAATCAAAATTAGAAGTGTCAAAATGGGCTAAAATATAGTATAAATAACTAAACATGATTAGTGAAAAGATATTAGTTGTAATGTCTCACTATCAATTTTACCAGAAAAGGATGGCCAATACATATAATAGAAAGGTCTCCTTTAGAGTGTTTGTAGAGGGAGATTTGGTATTAAAGAATATCATATCGCTATTAAGAGAAGATTAGAGCAAATAGGCATCAAATTATAAGGGTTCATTTATTCTAAGGAAAGCTTTCTTAGGAGTAACACTAATGCTGACTAGAATGGATGGAATATATTTTCCTGGGTTTATAAATTTTGATTCTATCAAGAAATACTATGTATAAATGTACAAGTTTTCTTCATATTAATAAAATGAAGTTTGGCTAAATATTATCTTTGCATGTTTTTCCTCTCTTTTCTCATATACTTGTAAATACCTGTAAATAAACTTTTTATAACCTTGTATGATCTTATTAATACTGGCTCTAGTTAAAAATTTATGATGGATTTAATTTTTATGAAAAAATTTTTGTTAAAAAAATCTAAAAAAAAAAAAGAACTTTTATTCATTGGAATGGGATGGGAAATGAGTTAAAGAATTAAATAAAAAATGATAATTCATTGAATTCCCTTTCTATAGTAATTGTTTAAGCCAGAGACAAACAAGCATTTGAAAACCCTATGATTTTCCCCATACCACATCTCTCAAGTTATGTCACGAATAATAGTGTAATGGATTCAGAAGCTTTGGAGTCGCAAAAAGATATTCTATACAAATCTAAACAAATTATGTTAAACAAGATTAGAATTGATGGGTCTCTAACACTTGTGCTTGAAATAAGAAAATGCTTTTTTTGTTTACCATTTTCATGTTAAAAGAAAACATCCCTTGCTTTTCCTTTGAGCCTAAATATTGTTTGTCACAAAAACCTAGACTAGGGTCACACCCTATACAGGACGGGTGAAAGTATAAAAGCTAATTAAATGCCAGAAAAAATAAAAATAAAAGAGCCTAAAAGATATATATTGAGGGGCACACCCAGATTTAAAATAAAAAATGACAAAGTTAAAAATAAAAAGTATGCCCCGCCAAAGAATTCAATACGGACAAGACAAAGAAATATGACAAAGAAAGATGAAGAAATATAGAAAATCAAGAACAATTGACAAGTGATCTTACTCCATAAAACCCCTAAACACCTTTTGAGTCAATGAATTCCTTTCTTTTTTAGCCAAAGACCATGGCCTGGATTACGTACTTTTATAAAGTTCTTTCTAATAAAAAAAACAAGCAATCAAAACCTATAAATAGTGCTCTCAATGCAAAGAACTTTCCTTAGGAGTTATGGCCTCATGAACATTACATTATTATTCATGGTATGCTTAGATAAGGATGAATATTCTTAACAAACCTCGAACATTTCCTCGAGCCTCTCTTAAACTCAAATCACCTAATAATAATAATTAAAAAAAAACACCTTGCCATGTTCTTTCATCAATTACAACCTTGTATAAAAAGTCAAATCATTATTTCCTTAAAACTATCCTGGGAATTACAAGAATTTAAAATAACATTATTTTAAGCTTACATCGGAATCATTTATATTTTTAAAATGCAAGATAGTTAAAATTTTAGGAAAATCATCATGAGAAAAACAAAATCCCTAGTGGAATCCAAGACAAAGATGATGAGAAAAAAAATGTCATGGGAAATGCTTATTTGAGCCATGGAAAAGAATACTTAGGGGACATAATCAATCTAGGAGCAATGTCAGATTGAAAAACAGTTGACCACTCTTGAAAGAAGCATTTAGTAGAGTAAAAGTTCTTATAAGGGTGTTAGTTGCTATAAAAATCTAGGCTACTTCACTAGTAAGTAACCAAACATAGTATTTACATGATTAAACTCTAGTAGGTCAGCAAGTCAAGCAACCAGAAAAGGTCGGATGGGAAATAGCAAGCCTTATCGTTAATAAGGAAGATAGATTAAAAAAAGGCTATATTTTAGAAAAGGTAAAGACTCATACATGTCATCTAACCCTAAAATACTAACATTTATGCAATGTTTTGTAGAAATATTAAAGGTAAAATTCCCGGTGAAATTCAACAAGGTTCTAACAGATCCAAGTCAATAAAGATCTTACAAGGTGTCTTTCAACTTAATTTTTCATTAAAAGATCCAATCATATGATCAGGGAGCACTACATGTATAATTCTTTTAAAATTTATCATTGAGTCACTTGATTTCAAACTAGTACCAAGAGGTTGATCCTACATTACTAGATTTCAAACCAATGTTGATTCTGCATCAAAAAGCTAAGCCTTATATCATTAGAATTCAAACCAGTACCAAGAAAATCATCATACAGTATGATTTAACTTGTACTAGAAAAAAACTCATCTTATTATTAGAAGATTTTAGTTAAACCACTATGATGGCCAGGTATGTTATTACTAAACAACGAGGTAAGTCACCTCTTTAAATGACCGAATTTAAAAAAAAAATCATGAGGATTAGTCACCTCTCAATTTGACCAAAATTTCATAAACATTCCTTAAAAAAGTCTATTTCTAACTTTTGCATCTTTATAAATTTTTTCACAAATACTATCTTTTATTTACAAGCTTATTATATAAAGCTTATGAAAAACCTTTTTCATAAGACCTTATTCCATAAGCATTATAAAAAGATGGTGATTGTCATAACTCAATTTTACCCTAACTTAAAATTTCTTCCCAAATTTTCCATGAAAAATAGTATCTTTTTAAAATAAATTATTTTTCAAAGAAACATATAAAAAAAAAGATTCCAGGCTACAAACATGCAAGAATTTAAGTTATAGATGGTCAGAAAATATTATAGGCATGCAATTTGGGCTATAATTAAAGAGAAATCGGAAAACAAAACGTTAAAATTAGTCATAATTAAAGTAATTGATCAAGCAAGGATTAAAACGGAAAAAATGGAAAATTTGGAAGTCCGATTAATTCAATTGAGGAGGAAAAAAAAGATTTAGGATAAAATTGGCAAGATTTGCATGAATTAAAATGAAAATGACCAAAATAAAAGTGCCAGAAAATTTGAAAGTTTTACTACTTCAACTAAGGGCTTAAATAAAGAAAAAGTATTTTTTTCGCATGTTCCACCCGTCACCCAGGATTAAAAAAAAAAACCGCGCTCCTCCTCACCCCTAATCTCGTACCTCACTTCCATCATCCTATTTAGTATGTCTTCAGCCCTTAAATGATCTGCCCACCCTAGCCAAAAACCTTGTAAAGCCTAAAACAAAAAACCCTTATGTATTATGCTACAATATGGATATAGGACTTTCTCTCTTCTTGTATAAAAAGAATAAGTTTATGATTTTTTGTTCTAGGTGGAGTCTGTTTACGCTTTGAAACACTATGTCGTGAGTTTTTTTTAAGAGCCTAACCGTTCTTTCTATTTCATTGCATCTACTATGTATTTGGGAATCCTACTATTCTTTTTTTTTTCCTTTGTATGTTTATGTAGTTGGTCTTTTAGTGTTGATAAGGATCTTTCTCATTGTAAACCCAATTTTTAACAAGTTTAGAATGAAATTCTTATAAGAAGTTAGTCGTTGTTTTTTAAACAATTGAGAGAGGAAAGGCAAAAGAGAACCAATATATGTGTTTTGTCTTCAAAGTATGGAAACAGTTGATAGTTTACACCTCCTTGCTCTATATGTTTAATGTGTTCTTCATAAAATAAGTCAGCCTTTATGATCTTATGCTTAATTAGAAAAAGGGCAGTACCTATGAGCTTAAACATGGTAACCTTTATTAAATGAGAGTCATGTGTAGGTTTTTCTTTTCTATGTGTCTTAAGTAGGTTCCTTTTAAGTTGGTAAACACATGAGGTATATGGAGAAAATATGAAAATAATCATGGGTTAGTTATTAATGACATTCTAAAGGGTGTTTATGTTTCCTTTTTGAGTTTAGGTCAAGTGTTAATCCCTTTTTTAGGTTAGGATGTGCTTAGAACTTTTTTTTTTTTTTGGGGGGGGGGTGGAGGAAAGGGTGCAAAGTTTCTATTTTTGCATGGCTTGCCTTTCTTGGTTTCTATTCTTGACAAGAGGTTGTTTTCAAAGGAAAAAAAGTCATAATGAATTTAAGAATACTTAATAATCATAACTTATGTATGGAGTTAAGGTGTTGCTTTTTTAGGGTCTATGAAAGTTTAGTGGGCAAGTAATCTAGGGGTTTTTTTATTGTTTTTTCTTTACTCAATGATACTTGCATGTTAGTAAACATATATCTATTGTTGCTTTGTGATGTCAAAAATTTGATTAAGATTTTTATTTTAACTATGTATTTTGACCAAGTTTCTCACATGTCTAAATGTTTTTTTTTATGCATCTAGCTAGTTTTCATGCGGCCAAATGTTTTTACTCATTGTTCACATTTTGTTATATTCATGGACACAAGCATTTTACGTCAATGTGTCTTTATTAAAAAAACAATAAAAAATATTTATTATATTACATATATTATACTTTTATGGTGTACATTGTAACCTCAATTATGGGTATAACATAGGTGAGGTTTTTGCTCTGTGTGTGTATGCGCGCGCATGTATATGATTTTGAAAAAAAAATGATTTTTTCAACTTCTAAAGGGAAGAATCCATTGAGTGATCATACTACCCTTGAATTGAACTTATATCACAAAATATATTTTTATTATTTTATTATAAGAAAATTATAAAATTTTGGCATCCAATTGATAGGAGTTATTAAGTGATCACACTAATAGTGGGTTGATCATTTGATAAAAAAAAAATAATATGAATGCTTATACACACACAAAAAAATATTCTTATCGTATTTCTTTAGAAAAAAAATCTCATTCATGTATAAATTTTTCTGCACTCGAGATCAATGAGAAAAGAATTACAAAGCACCCATACATGGATCACACAAATCACATCATGCTAACTAAAAAAAAAAGCATATCAAACATGAAAATCACTCAAATAAGCATTTAAACAATACAAATGAGAAAAAATGATTTTTTCTCACTTGGAGAAATGTGGGAAAACATAAGAAATAGAGATGGGTGGTGTGTGGTGTGCACTTGCTGAAACATAATAGTAAAAAAAAATCAATGGGTGCACGTGTTTTACACGCACCAAAGGAGTGGCGAAGCTACTAGCTATTAAATTCACTCTTCGATGGCTTGGAGGGCACATGGATTGTTGTATAAGGTGCTTTTTGCCTTCACCGACTCCTTTAAGCTAGTGGTGTAGATCATTGTTGCTCGTGGCCGGAGATCAAGCCCTTGAAAGTACCAGCTGAAATTCCTCTTCTCTCTATTGTATCGATCTGTTAAATGTTGTTTCAAGCGTGATTCATCGATGGGGGAGGAGGAGACTAATGGGCAACTCGTCTATGATGGGTCTGCTAGTGGTGGGTGCATCGGGGCTACTGCTTTTCTTTTTGTTTTAGTTGAAACATTTTTTCTTTGGTTTTTGGTGTTTTTTTGGGTTTTTTTTTTCTCTAAGGTCTTTTTCTAGTTTTTTCCTAGGGATTTTTTTGTGATCTTTTTTCTTGGATATTTTTCTATGTAAGTGCATAGTTTTAAAACCCCGCCCGGCTCAACGGGTCGACCTGGGACCCGGCTAACCCGGGGCTGGAACCAGGCCGGGTTGATGAAAAAACCGGTCAGGGAATTGGTCTGGCAAAACCTGGTCGACTCGGGACCCTGTCGACCCGAGTAAACCCGGCTGAGACCCGGCTGGTTTATATATATATAAAACGTTACCGTTTTAGTTTTTTACTATCAAGTATCAATCCATTTGTAATATAAGAACAAAATCACAAAAAACCTAATCATTTCTCTCATCTTTCTGTTCTTTCTTTCGTTCGAGTTGCTAAAAGGGGTTGTTTGTTCCGCTATCCTCATTAGTCTGACATCTGCCGGGAAAAGAAAATCTTTTTCTTTTCTTATTTAGATTCTTAGTTTTTCTTAGATGAGAGAAAGAGTTGAAACAAAGGGTACGCTCTCTAGAAAATAGGGGCTGCTAAATTAGAAAGAAGGTATAGATGGGAATGATATTGGTCAAATAAAATGGATGTGTTATGTTAATTTCAGTTAGTGGATGTTTCCAAGTTTTCCTTTCTTTGGCACTTGGCTTTTGAGGGGAGATTTATAGTCTCAAGAGGGATAAGAGAATATAGAATAAATCAGGATCTCGATTGATAAAATGGGAAACGAGTAGATTTAGCTTTAAGAGCTAGGAAAAGAGAGATTTCAGATCTACTTAAGTTAGGGTTTGATCTGCTGTTTGAAAAATTTATCCACCAATTGTGACTATTAGAATCAAATTTTAATTGTGTTTTTGGGTTAATCTTGAGTTTATGGAGACTAAGGTTGCTGCTTTGAGAGGAAATAATAATTGTATTTGAAAAAATCTTTTTTTTGGGTTGACCCGAGTCAACCCATCTGACCCGTGACCCGATCATTAGATCTTTCTCTTCTTAATCCCATAGTTGTGACTGAAAATGACTGAAACTCTCACATTTATTTCAGTCCTTATTCTTACTTTATTACCCTTTCTCTTTTTAATTTTTTGTTCTTTTAATTTTTTTTGTATTTTTGTATTTTTCTTAAATTTTTTGACCTTTTATGAATATAGGGTCAAAAATTGGCTATGCTAGTGGTAATGCTAGCAAGGCTTGTTGAAGTGATTTAGTTATGATATTGATGATATATTATGAGTTGATAATACCATGAAAAACATGTTTCCCTCATTCTTGAGTTTTAAAATAATTTCCTTCAAATTAGCTTTTATTTAGGAGTTGACAGGAAAACATTTTTGTATGACTTATTTTATAATATTTGTTTCACACAAAAATATAGAAGAAAATATTTTTCTAAAAAAGTATTTTCCACAAGAGACCCCTTTTTTTTTTAAAGTTTGTTTTTCTTAGTTAAATGAATTGATCACATTACAAATTTTATTTTTTTAGATCCTTTATCTATTTTTATTTTTTCTAAGGATTTTTAAATATAAAAAAAAGTTAACAACCAAGTAACACTATCATTGATGACGGGACTAATGTTATGAATGGACCAATAGTGCAAGGATTTGATTTTAAAAATAAAATAAAAAGGAGGGACTTTGTTTAAAGTAAAAGAGATAGTGTAAGGAATCCCCAACTCAGCTGCTATAATATTAAATTATTCACCTACTATGAGTTATGACTAGGAACATAATAATGAAAAAATATGCATGATTTCCGCTATGCTTGGAATAAAATTTCTATATAATTCATTAAAAAAATCTATATATCAGTTTTGAACCTAAACGCAATACAAATCGATCTTACAATGCTAACCATATCGTTAAAATTGCCTAAAGTAATTATAAACCTTATGTAAGGTCCTATATAACCTTTTTTTTTCTTTAGAATTTTTTTTTGTAATAAAAACTAAAGGTTGAAAACATTAATTTACAGGTGTTCATAACCTACAATGAAAAACCTACTTTACCAATGCATATATGTTTTAAAATTAGGAGCCATAAACTATCACTGAAGTTAATAATTAATGAATATATAAACAGGCAAATCTTAAATATACCCCCAAATTATTATTATTATTATTATTATTAATGAGATTATAAGGTCAAGTAAATTGAAAAAAGAAGAATAGAAAGTGAAGAAAAAGGAAAATTTAATAGAAAATATTGTGCTTATTCGGTGTAAGTTTGTGTGTTAGATTCAATATGTTCTTGATAAGTGTATATATATGTTAAAAAATATGTCTCTTATATGGTTAAAAAGTCTCCTGGGTTGGGTGGAGTATGCCTCCTCATCAGTATTGAGCTCTATTACACTCATGCAACTATGGAGGTGGTTTTTGCCTTTAACTAGACCAAAAAAGTGGATTGAGACTTATACAAAAAAAAATTATTCAATTTGATTTTCAACATTTTTTTATTAACGTGAGTTTCCAGACCAGCTTATGCGCACCTCGACTAATTTCACAGGTCCTGAAGTTAACGACCGTGTAAGCCTTCAGTGGCCTTGAGAGGACTCGAACTCGTGACCATTGAGCAGCAAACTCAATGCTTGACCAGTTGAGCTACCCCTCAAGGTTTTGATTTTCAATTTTTAAAGTGATTTAAGGGTGTTTTGGGTTGGGAATGAGGTTATTGATATTCTTATAATGTTTTTTAAGCGTTTTCAAAGAAAAAAGTTGTAAATAAAGATTTTAGAATCTAACAACTTGGACATCCGTAATAAATATATATATTAATGAATGTTATGTTGTTAACCCTGATTGACAATATGCTGCCTATTTTTTTTAATGATAAAAACAATAAACAAACAAAATGTTGTTTGCTTACTTTTTAAAAGAAAACAAACAAAAAAATTAGATGTCCGGTCATGTCTTCTAGGCCAGGCCTGACATGACTAAACTATTTGCATTTAGGCTAAGTGCTTGGGCTTGCTTTCCAGGTCCAACAATGCTTGGCCTATTTTTCTTAAAAGGTTGCACAAGCCTGATCTTGTAAACCTAGGCGTGCTCGAACTTAATTTTTTTATCCAATTACCTTTTATTTTCTTGTTTTAATTATTTTTTATTTTTTTTGTTTTTAATTTTTTAAAATTATTAAGAAGATATTTATTAAATCATCTAGTTATACCATAATGTATTAATAAGAATATAGCTTTTATTGTAATATTAACAATTGTTTTATGAATAATTATACATGAATATAATATGCATGATCTTAAAAAAAGCTGCTTAGGAATATTCAATAAAAATAAATATCAATTTTTTTATTGGCAGTTTTTTTATATAATTTTCTCAAATTAATCATTCTTTTATTTTCTCATAAAATCATAAAAAAAATATCAAGGCGTGATTTTTTATTGCAACTATGATAAATTTATATTAAAAAAAAAACCTTGCTTTTTATAATAAAAACATGTTTTCATCCAAGAAAAAAAAACCCTAAATGAGAAATGGGATTTTTGGCTTAAAATTATATTTTCATAGCCGAATTTGTTGCCGCTGGAGGTGCCTCAAAAGCTGTTACAGGACCACACCTTATTAGCCGAAGCCACCATTCCACACCTAGGCACACCAATGATTTCTCTTTGCCCACCGCTTTTTTTTAATTGATGTTTTATATCTTGAAATAAAATTCTATTTAAATAAATAACAAAAATGATATTTAAAAAGAATTATTCAATTAGATCCTTGAGACTCTAATTTGGGGACTCAGTTAGTCCTCCATCTAATCTCATAACCAATTTCCGCTGAATTTGACGAACAGTGCTTGGCCAACAATCAAGGTTGATCAAAATCTCATCCAATGAGTGCCCTTCTTTGAGCTGATAATTTTGACTTTTGATGAACTTCCTAATGGAATTGAATAGAAGGGGAGAGCAACCATGTTCTAAATCCAAAATATCAAGAATCAGATTGCTACTTTGTGATTGAACCACGGTAAACTCCATTGCCGAAAAACATGTCTTCGGTCTGTATTCGACTACTTCTCTTCTTTCCTTGTGGATATGTCTAACAATAAGGTTTTCAATCACTACTATATTTCTGGAATGATGACCATGCAACAACAACAGTGCCTTCAATACATAGGAAATGATAGTTTTAAACACAAGCTCGAAAGCAACTTTACATGATTTAACGATTGTGAATGAACCAGTGCAACAGGACAATAACAAGCTTTAGTCGGATCAAGGATCGATGTGATAATTGATTTCAACTCTTGCCAAACGTGTTCCTTAAAAACCAACTTGTTAGGCCAATCAGAAGTCATACTCAACATAAAATAAAGATAGAGAGGGACCCCCTAAAACCTAATTTAAGGTGTAACATTATTGCAAAGTACCTAACAAAAGACAACTATCCCATGATACATTTACAGACACCTGATAATAATAAAGCACGCATATATATATTCAGATTTAATCCAGTCAAAATCTAGGTGATGAAGAGAAACATTACATCAATCATCATACGACACATGAAAACTGGTAGTGCAGCCAGATGCCTCCGGGTCCTCAGCCCCGCAACAATCATAAAATTTCGCAGCATATGGTGGATCTTCAGGTCCCAATTCATAGTACCTTCAACCAACCAAGAATACAAAAGCGCTAGCTAGCATAAGTTCATCCTACAAACATGACTTCAGCATTTTTCAACCAAAATGCTATCATATATTTGGATTCAGTTCTTGTTTAAACAAAAATGAAACTTGCAACCATCTTTCAACGAATTTTAACCATAAAACCATCATATGTCAAAACACAACACTTCTGATTTCCCACCCCTCATCACTATGACTACAAACAATCTCTTTTCATCATTGATAAGACTCATATAACTAATTACATCACTAGAGCAGTTGCACAAACTACTGCAGAAAGCCAAAATCACAGTTGATCTAACCTTTACCTGAATGACATTCTAATAAAGCAATCTACTGAACATGAAATCCACTTACGCTTTACCTCCAATGAAAATAAAGAAGCAAAAGCAAAACAATGTTTTTCCTCTTTATTCATCAAAAACTAACCAGAACAACTCTGTTTGTGCTCATTGTAGATGCTGCATTCAAAATTATATTTTGGATACAAATATGTGATGTTAATAGCAGCAGTAAAGTGCAGAGGTGACAATGAAGCAACAATGGACTCTCACAATGACAGATTGTTAGGAGCATTCCAATTAGTGAGGGTGTTGATTGGCAACTGCGGGGGTAAAGGCGATGTTTAAGATTGAGGAACATATACTTCCAAATGCTAGAGAAGGAGATGGCATCACTAATTTAAAGAAGAAAAATAATTTACCCTCTGAAAACAGCTTTCGTAAATAATGCATTGCTTTTCCAATTTCACCTTGACATGGAAGAATGAAAAACTTTAAAGTTCCCTACCAAACACATTTTTCACTTCAAGAAAGAAAATGCAATTAAAGTGCGTATGGGTTATCAAATGCTAACCAAAATCTACCTCCTGTTATAGCCTTGTGAATAGAGTCCTGAATTTGATGATCCATAAAGTTGTATCAACATAAATTATGAGGCTCTAAAGTAACTCCCGTTTGATACAAATGAGTTTCAATCACTCAAAAGCATTTCTAGATACTTATAAATCTTACTTGAAAAGATTTCACTGAATATTTAAACTTTAGCTTCCACATCTCCAGACAATGCTGCGATGCAAGGTTCTCATTAACCAGATGAGGCTAAAAA
>Ga0325404_1003506_pt1 | contig 16685 bp, 9 predicted proteins | sample PopdelMetagenome_18_FD_205664 | JGI IMG/M metagenome (GOLD analysis project Ga0325404, IMG submission 205664) | Populus deltoides microbial communities from Bellville, Georgia, United States - Xylem-Control-R1 | ecosystem: Host-associated > Plants > Phyllosphere > Stem > Wood/Secondary xylem... | reverse complement strand
TGTCTAAAGCAATTTTTCAGGTCATGCCAGGGAAGCTAGAAGAGCTCATAGACAGGATCAATATGACAGAAGAAGAGAAAATTACCTGTATAATTACTGATTGGAGCATGGGATGGGCTCTTGAAGTGGCAGAGAAGATGAAAATCCGACGTGCTATCTACTGGCCTGCTGCAGCTGCCATACTATGCTCATTGATCAGTATTCCAAAGCTACTAGGTGATGGAATCATTGACGGCGATGGTGAGATCATCTATCACAAACCTTTTAGTTATTGTGTTGCAATATAGTGAATTGGCGTAAACTGTCTTGTTTTCTGGTAGCAATATGGTTAAACAAATCCAATCTCAGATTATCAAAGGTACTTGTAGTGGTGACAAGTTCCACGTATCAGATCTTCTAGACCTTCAAAGTAGGAATACCAACATTCGATTATTAAAACTTTAATGGTCTTTCTTTTAAGGAACTCCGCTAAATAACCAGATGATTGAGTTGGCACCAACAATGCCTGCAATGGACACTGCAAATTTTGTATGGGCCTGCCTTGGTGACTTTACCACACAGAAAATTATATTTGATCTCATGGTTAAAACCAATGAGGCAGCGAAAATGGCAGACAGGATAATTTCTAACTCGGCTTATGACCTTGAGCCTGGAGCTTTTTCCTTCGCCCCAAACATTCTACCTATAGGACCACTTCTGGCAAGCAATCGGCTAGGAGATCAGTTGGGATACTTCTGGCCAGAAGACTCAACATGTTTGAAGTGGCTAGACCAGCAGCCGCCCAAGTCAGTTGTTTACGTCGCATTTGGTAGCTTTACTGTTTTCGACAAAACACAATTCCAAGAGTTAGCTCAGGGTCTTGAAATATCCAATAGATCATTCTTGTGGGTTGTCAGGCCAGATATTACCACTGAAACCAGCGATGCCTATCCAGAAGGATTTCAAGAGAGAGTAGCCACTCGTGGGAGGATGGTTGGCTGGGCTCCTCAACAGAAAGTCCTTAGTCACCCTTCTATCTCCTGCTTCTTGAGCCACTGTGGTTGGAACTCCACCATGGAGGGTGTAAGCAATGGGGTCCCTTTCTTGTGCTGGCCATATTTTGCTGACCAATTCCTTAATGAGACCTACATTTGTGATGTTTGGAAGGTGGGATTGAAGTTTGACAAAAACAAATGTGGGATCATCACAAGGGAAGAAATAAAGAATAAGGTGGAGACAGTTATCGGTGATGAAAAAATCAAGGTAAGAGCTGCAGAACTCAAAAGATTGGCCACGCAGAATGTTGGAGAAGCTGGTTATTCAAGCGAGAATTTCAAGAACTTCATTGAATGGATTAAGTCATGAACAAGAAGAGGTTTTAAACTTGTCTGTACTCTAATAAGCTCCCGTTTTTCTTTTGATTCCGGCACGAACTTTGGAAAATAAAAGGAAGAAAGAGAACTTGATTGTTAAATACCTTCTTCGGCAAAAACTACAAATTAAGTAAATCGTACACATGCACTCACAAACGTACCCGCAATCGCATCAAACACATAACAAAGCAAACACGAAGAAAGAAAAACAAGATAAGAAACAGAAACTGCATAGATACCAAAAGTAATTAGAATCTCACGAGTGCAGCAGTGCTGCTATTCAGATGTGATTTATACTCAAAGCATCTTCCTTCACGGCTAATGAATAAATTCCACGTTGTATTAATTTTATTTATATAAAAAATTTTATTATTAATAAAAAAAAATTATTTTTAATATTCAATTATATTTGATTAATGAATCTAATTTTGATTAAAATTTGTGAAACAAAAATCTTTAAATATGAAATTATAAAGTTGTTATAATAATAAGATTAATTTTTATTGCATCAAATCATTGTTCCTAAATGTTTTTTATCAATGTTTTATTAAGACTAAACATTAATTAGAGTTGTTGAGATCGATATATATATATGTGTGTGTGTGTGTGTGTGTGTGTGTGTGTGTGTGTGTGTGTGTGTGTGTGAAAAGAAACATATGAGATATGAGTATTTAATTTTAAATATTTCTCTAGGGAAAAGTATTTTTTACATAAAAATAAGTAATTCTAAAGGACTTAAAATTGGGTTATGACATTAATGTTCATTGAGTTGACACTGTTGATGAACATAAGTTTATAAATAAGTTATTTTGTTTATTTATTATTCCTTGAAATTTTGAGAAGCAAAGAATTGCTACTCGTTCTTCTATTGAAGCCGAATACAAGGTTTTAGCTTATGGTACTATTAAAGTTTTATATACTCTCCTTGAACTATGACTTTTCTCTGTTTCTATAGCTATATTATGGTGTGATAATTAATGTGTCACCTATATATTTGTGAATTCTATTTTTTATACTCATACTAAGTATATTGAAGTTCACCATCATTTTGTTCGTGATAAAGTTGCTAAGAAGGAGCTCCAAGTTTGATTTATTTCTTCTACAAATCAACTAGCTAATGTTCTTACTAAACTTATTCCTCATGTGACCTTTGCTCATCTTCGATCCAAGTTTCATGTGAAGTCTCTATCTTCAGCTTGACAGGGTTTATTATGGGAATTACATTTCATATATACTAGGGCTAAGCATTTTTGGTCCGGTTTGGTCCGGTTTTGGACCAAAATAAATAACCAAACTGAATTTATTTTTTTTAAGTTTTTGAACCGAACCGAACCAAAAACCGATTCAAACCTTTTAATTTCGGTTCGGTTTGGTTCGGTTTTTTTCCCTTCCAAACTGGTTCAAACTGAAATTATGATGCTCGAGCTAATTTCAAATTCAATCCACTCCTTCTCCAAGAAATGTTACAAGGCCTACCAATTGCAAACAAATAGAAAGCAATTCCCAACATCATGCATGCACCCAAATCTCATCCTATTGAGGTCACCAAAGATCAGATCGAGTCCATGATTACTGGATTCAACCAGAAGCATTTTCAAAAGCAATTACCAAACATCACCGCAAGGAAAGAATTAAACAGAAGCATGATCTGAGAGATGAACCTACTAAAACTGTCAAGCACCACAAAGTCACAACATTTGGGCCAAGAACATGCAGATCTGAGAGATGAGAGACAGAGATAGAGAGCATGGAAGAGAAGAAGACAGATTTGACTCAAATCATTTGAAAGATGAGAGACAGAGATAAAGAGCATGGAAGAGAAGAAGACATATTTGACTCAAATCATTTGAGAGATTAGAGATAGAGAATAGGGAGAGGGGGGCAGCTGATGGAGCATGGAGCTTAAGCAAAGGAGCATGGAGCAGGAGCTTAACAACTAACAAGTAACAATCATGGAGCTTAGCATAAAGAAAAATCAGAAAGGAGAGATGAGGGGGAGATGCAGAGAGCAAAGGGAAGGAGGGATATGTAGAGAGCCAATAGCAAAGGGAGAGGGGGTGGCTGAATATAGGTTAAGGGTTAGAAAACTTTCTATTTATACTTGCTTTTTTTTTAGTGGTGGCCTTTCGGTTCGGTTCGATTCAATCGATTTCAGACTTTGGAAACCAAAACCGAACCGAACCGGAACTTTTTTGTGATTTTTTAATCGGTTAATTCGGTTTTTTTTCAGTTCGGTTTTTTCAGTTTTATCGGTTTATCGGTTTTTTTGCTCACCCCTAATATATACATAGCTTGTATAGTTTTGTGATCTTTTATAGTGTATTGCACCCTTGCACTCTTGTTATTATACACAACCCTAACTATATAAATATAAAAGATGGCTACTAACGTTGGTTAAGCCATCAATTATTCAAAAAAAACATATTTCTCATCTTCTTCAACTATAAAAATCATATTTTATGTTTTTCCATTCATATCTCAGTTCCAATATTGCAAAGAGATTAACAATATTTGAGCTTTTAAAGGCAATTTTTTCCTCAAGATTAATGGTATTGTTACATGTGTGTGAAAGACGAGTAATGGTCGTTGGAGTTGCCACCTGGTTGTTTGGTTCAAAGTCGTTAGGAAAACCCGGGTGTTTAGTCTTATCAAAGATTCAACGGTAAGGGACTGTTTGTGGCTAGGAAAAGTATTAGCACCCCTAGTGCACCATATCTAAGGTAAGTTGTTTTGTGGTTTGATATGGTTTAGAGGTTTTGATGGTTTTATGTTTAGTGGTCTATTTGTAGTTTAGGATTTGAGATTTACTCATATGAATAAATGGCGTTTAAGAATTTGTTATTGACTTATGTACCCAAATAAATTCTTAGGAAAAGGTTCTTCGTAATTTGTGTATTACGGTGAAAATACTCTCAACTAAATTTGGTGAATATTTAGAACAACTCTTTTCTAGTCAAACCCTGATATTTCAAATACCAGCCTCACTTATAGGTCCAACGTTTTATACTAGAATTTAATCATTAATTCTCATGAATTAAAAAAATAATGATTTATTGAAATATTGGTCAAATTCTCATGGATTTAATAAATTGATTATTAAATCCTAAAATGCATGCCAAAACATATATATATTTTTTGTTTTTGTATGAAAATATTAAATGATATGATTTTATATATATTTTTGAGAGATTTAGTCATATGGAACACATAAAAAAAAATTATTTCTAGGTTTCTTGAAATAAAACTACCCCTAAAAGTTAAAAGAAGTTTTCCAAGCACATCCTTAAATCCAAAAAAAAAAAAAAACAAAACATAAAGGCAAAATCTGATTTTTTTTATTTTTATTTTTTTCTTTATCTTTTCTTTTTTATCTTTATTATTTATTATTTTTATTTCAGTTGGGTCAACCCGAACGGGTTAATCTTGTCAGAAGGACCCGATCGGGTTGAAACGGCTAGGTTGACTCGATTGGGCTGACCCGACCAAGTCGACACAGAAACAAACCCACAAAAAAACCAAAACCAAAAACAGATCAAAAGTTGCAAATACATAAAAACTTAAAGAATTTTCAATCAAAACGGATCAAAGCATAAAAACCAAAACAAAACAGAAGGACGTTCTTCATCCCTTCACGAAACGTAATTCTCAATCCAGAGCAGATTTCAAACAATAGGAGGGATGGTTCTTTTCATGATCCTACACATATCATACGTGATTTTTGCCAAAATGAATTTTAGTTTGAAACCAAAACTCTATTATTAAAATCCATTAGAACCTATTATTGGTGCAAAAAACTCCTAGATTACTTATCAACGATGATGGGTGAACTTATATGAACTAGAATTTAAACGAAACAAGCTCTGAGACTAGGCAAGATTCAATGGATGAATCTACCTAAACCCAAGAAAACAAATCCAGAATGCCTAGAGAGATAAAATATGCCCAGAACGGCCTTTTTAGGCCTCTAAAGCATGTCCTCCTTATCCCCATATACCACACTATTGGTGGTGAACATGATTGTGGCCAAAGAAACAACAACACAACCCAAAAACTCAAAAAGTGCATTGATTTTCAATCCTAAAAGCTACCAACTCAAAACAGAAAGCAATATTTAATAGAATGAGCTTCAAATCTAACCATTTTCACTTCAAAAGGTCAAATCAGATACCTAGAAGTAAGGGTTATCCTTACATTAACAGAAAGTGCCCCTCTTCTTTGTTGCCACCTTTGGCATTTATTAAATCAAGGTTCCATGTAATATAATGGCAGAAAAACAATCAACAACATATCAAGGCATTCAAAACTTCATATTGAACGTAAGAAAATGATTCATCAGGTCTTATGGACTCCACTTTCAAGGTTTAAATGTGTATACCTTCTTAGCTAGGAAACTCTGAACACTACCAGAAATCCACGAATATAAACGGAATCATTGACAGATTTTTTTCGTCGGTATTTTGGGGTAATCTTTATCGACCGAATTTTTTCATCACTAACTTCATCAGTATTTACCGACAGAAATATTTCATCGGTATATACCGAGGGAATCCCAGTCACAATACAAGAAATTAAAAAAAACAAATAGCATGATTATGTGTAAGTATTTAAGGATGTTGTTACCAATGGAATTACAATTGGATTCAAACAAGAAAACTCGTATAGTGATGTGTCAGTTATACCAACAGAATTGTCGATGGATTGACAAACATCAAAATTCCATCGGTAAATCAATCTGTAATAGGTAATAAATGACTTGGTCATCGATTCTCCCCTCCCCTCCCTTATTTCTCATTCTTCCTTAAAAAACCTCTTTATAACAAAACAAACAGCCCCTTCATCCCCCCTTCATCTCAACATAACTCATCATTTCTCAACTTTTTCAGTCAGAACAACACTCTATTTGACAATATCTGTGTTCTGATTGAAATTTTATTATGGATTTTCTATTTTAAGTAATCTACCATTTTTTTAATTTGAACACAATTTTAAAATGTTAATTTTTTTATTGCATATTTTTATAGTAGTTGTATTTTATTTGAGTGTTTACTTGTTTTATTATTTTTTTCTCAAACAAACTTGTTGTATGGATTTATGATTTTGTACTTGTTATGGTTTGTTTTAGATTTTATAAAATTGTATTTGTTTGTAAATTTTTGAAATTTGTGTCAAATTACCAACTTAGGTGTGTTGTGATGAAATAAATAATAGCTTGTTTAACGAGTCTGTTTTATATTTTGTCAATTTTATTGTCGAGTTGTAATTTTTGTAAATGTGTACAAATTTATATGTGTGTAGATAATTGATAATGAATTAAGATAAGTATTAAAATAGGTTGGATAATCTTGAGCTAAACCAATATTTTTGCAAATTTATTTAGTTAAAGTAGTTAATTAATACTTATTGTCATCATTATTTGATATAGGTTCAATAGAAGTCATGGATAATTATTCATGGATGTATCAAGATTCACCTCAAGGATTGTTGATGATGGATTATTGTAATGGGGTTTAGGGTTTTATTAATTACACAACATCTAATCCAAGAAATATTAGTGGAGGCGGTATTAGGTGTCCATGCAAGAGGTGTAAAAATAAAAAGTTTTCCGGATTTAGATGTTGTAACGATGCATCTTCTACACAAAGAGTTCATAGAGGAATACATGTGTTGGTCTGCACATGAAGAACCATTTGTTCCTCATGAAACCATGGTGAAAGGATGGTTAGGTCAACTTTTAGTGCTAGCAACGTGTATGGAGTTGTAAATGACAATAGTAATCCTTATAGGACTATGATTATGGATGCGATGAGAATGAATCAGAGTCATGCCGGTCAATGTTCAATCATAGATGAAGAATCTAACACAAATGTGACCGGGTTTTTTGATTTTTTGAAAGATTCTAATGAACCATTATGGGATAGTTGCATAAATCATAGTAAATTATCAGTCGTTGCACAGGTGTTTACCATCAAGTCGGATTATGGGTTGAGTAAGGCCGGTTATGACAGAATTATCAAATGGACGAAAAGCATTTACCTGAAGGGAATAGACTGAAAGAGAACTTTTATACTGCTAAGTCCATGATGAAACCCCTCGATCTAAGATACCATAAAATTGACATGTGTACAAACTTCTGCATGATGTTGAGTTCACCGAGTATAGGACATGTGGGCATTCCTATTATAAACCTAGAACTAGCATGGAAAAACTCTTGTAGCACAAAAAAACTTACATACTTCCTAATCACACCTAGACTGCCTAGGTTAATCAGGTCACCAAAGACTACTGAGCACATGACATGACACCAAACATATGATGCGGTGGATGGAGTGATGGTGCATCCTTCCGACAGTGATGCATGGAAACACTTTAACAGTGTGCATCCTCACTTTTCAGCTGAATCAATGAACGTACATCTTAGGTTGGATTCAATCCATTAGGGTCATTTGTTGCTCCTTATTCTTGTTGTCCGATTATACTCGCAATTTATAATTTGCCAACGGGGATATGTATGAGGCCAGATGATTAGTACTTAAATGTACATTTTTATCAAGGTTTTATATCATCATTTTGCACTTGAAGTATTAATAACTCCTTAACTAGAGCATGTTTTATAATAACAAGTCTGATAATATAAGATACCTTTAATTTATGGTAAATGTTTATTTAAATGCAGGCCTATCACATAAATCAAAGGATTGATTGATGAGTTTAACTACTGAAATTGAGAAGACAAAGAGAGGGCTAAGCTTAGAAAAGAGATGCTGGTTGAATTCAAATTGGAACACCATTCAGTTATTGGATCATAACTAGAGTTATATAACTTGGATTTAGGTATGGTTTATATGGATAGAAAGTTAAGACATATGCCTAAAACTTTCATGAAGAGTCCAAGATTCAAAATGACCTTTTTCAAGTTCAAATTATAGCAACAACAGAGAAGTCAGAATATGTCCTGCGGCCCATACATTGTTTAGTGTTCAATCCATATCTTGAGTTCTAGAAGTCCAAATGATCTCATTCTTGTTCTTGCTCTCTTTTTTATATTTTTGTAACGCTTAAGTTTTTCTTTCATTAATCTATTATTTATGCCTTTCATTTCCTTTACTATATTTATATAATCATGTTCTCCTCTTGTTTATTTATGTTTCTCTTCTTCATAATGTTCAGCTAAGTTTATTATGTCAAGGTGAAAAGGTTACACTAATGGTGTAAGAATAAGTATAGTATAAACTCAACATGGACTTTAATGTTTGATACTAATATGTTTTGTATTTATTATCTTACTCACTCTTAATACCTTGCTTGTTAAATGGTTAATCTAGATTTGTGTTGAACAACCCTTGGTACAACAAATACTTGGCACTTTCATAGCCCAACTGTATGGTATAACCGACACCTGTGCTATGAAAGGAACTTGATTTGTTATTAACATAAGTTATCACCATGAATACTTGACCACATTTACAAGTATTGGCATTACTCAAATAAGATAATTAATATAATCATGTTAATAATTTATAATCCAATTGGAACCTCCTTTGTGTATGGTTTCCAGTTGAGTAATAAAAAAGTTTATATTATACTTATTTGAAATACTATTAGTGGATCCTCTAACCTTGACATTTGTTTTATATTTGTTTAAATCCTTACATCAATATCACATCTCAAAGCTCTCCTCAACTCCTTTTCTGTTATTATCTATTTCTTTATTTGTAGTTTATACAGTTAACCTCCCTGTGGATCGACCCCGGTCTTGCTGGGTTATTTATTACTTCGACACTCCTATACTTGGGAGAAGACATCAACTCTTTGATCGTGTCACCGGAGTTCATGTTTTTATCTACGATCATACCCAATCCTAATAGTCCTAACCGGAATATAGATTTTTTCTTCAACCGTATTGAAATCCAAACCCAGGGGTCACGTCGAGGTTGTTCAGGATGAGAATGATGACTCAAATATGGGAGATGATGTCTTTCAAGTTAGTGAGTTAGTTGAACTTTATCGAGTTACTCCATCTATTGATTTAGAAAAAAATTAAAATTTTTACATCTTCGATAATATTTTTGTTGTTATTAACGCTAAGGAGTTGAATGTTGTTCCGAGCTCCAGCGGACAAGCACAAGTCGATGAAGATGATGATAATAATAATATCTACGTAGAAGATTGCGATGGAGCTGCCAATGAGTCAATTGAAGAAGAAGAAGAAGAAGAAGAAGACAATTCTAAATAACTATTAAAACATGAAAGTGTAATGCTATAAACTATAATGTAGTAGTTATTGATGAAATTCTCAACAAATAAGTATTTATTTTAATATTGTTATGTGAACTTGTGTTATTGTATTGTGTGTACAACTTTCAATTTAAGTATTTGCAAGATGGATAGATTGGGAATACGTATACAATCTGGTGTCATTTACTATGCACAACACTGATCAAAATACCGACAGTTCATGTCTCTCGATGTATTCTAGAGTCAAAGGGAATTGTTTCCCTTCTCCTAGCACTATTCACTGTGCAAAACACTAATGGAAATACTGACAATTCATGTTCATCGATGTATTCTAAAGGCGAAGGGAATTGTTCCCCTTCCCCTGGCACTGTTCACTATGCATAACACTGATAGAAATACCGACGGACTAAAACCATTAATGTATTCCAGAGGCGAAGGAAACTATTCTCATCCCCTTGGCATTGTTCACTATGCACAACAATGATGGAAATACCGATGGACTAAAAACCGTCGGTGTATTCTAGAGGCGAAAGGAATTGTTCCCCTTCTCATGTTGGTGATGACAATTAAAGTTCACTGAATAAGTGGTAGGTTTCCCGAGGGAATTACCGACGAACTGCAAATTCCAACACGCTAGTAATTAATGCATCTTTGATTTTGTATTATTTACAGTTTTACTTACAAAATCATGGACGAAGCTCAAAAAATCTGGAGGGTTTTTTGAAATTTTTAGTGCAAAATGAAAATTTCAAGGTGAAGTTACCGAGGGAATCACCGATGGAATAATTTAAAATAATAATATTTAATAGTTCGTCGGTGATCCCCTCAGTAAAACGTAGTATAAAACCCAACAAAGGCACCAGAACTTCATTTTTTTCTCTCAATCTCATAATCGCTCTTACTCTCTCAAATCCTCTCCTCAACTTTGTAATAAACGTAGTAGAAATTAAATTTTTCTCTCTCAACACAATTAACAGGTATATGTGGTGAATCTTTTGACATATTTTCTTCTTATTCTTCTTCTTTTCTTCAGTTTATTAACAATGTATTTTTTTTATTTTTTGTACACGTAGATAAACTATGAAAGTAAGCATGCCTTTAAGGTAAGAATTTTTCATTCCTAAAGCCTATATTTGTTTTTGTATTACTTTTGTTTTCTCTATTTTTTTGTTTACATTGCAATTATGTTTTATTGTTTTGATTTATTTTAATTGTCGATTAAATATATAGGATTAAATTTAATTATAAAAAATTCTTATCAATTTAGGATTAAAAACATTATCATGTTGAAAATGAGATGAAATTGAATAATCTAAAATTGTTGGTAGAAATAAAATAAAATCTGTTTGTGGCATATATGTTGTATATTTCATTTTGGGTAGTTTCTAGTATAAGGGAGGTGCTGCAGAATTTTTTTAAAATAAATTAAAATTGATTATGCAAATATTCATCAAATTTGTGTAGATGTATAGGGTAAAATCAACTGCACGTCATGAGCACATAATCATAGCTAGTTCTTCTAGAAGTCATGATGATAACAACGTGTCATTAGGTGCCGACTACGAAGAGGAACCTACGTTGACTCACGACGCTGCCTCTTCAAGTGCGATTCCACAATGTAGAGGTGATGTCCCTTCACAGCAGGATCCATACACCCGCAAGTGCAAAGTGCATTGAAAGGACGATCTTTCAATATAAGTTTCTTTTGTTTTGAGTTGGTTTGTGTTTAATAATTTATGAACAAATAATATTTCATTAAATTTATTGATTTTCAAGTTCACAAAAATTAAGGATGCCCAAGTAATAACATCGGCATTTAAATCATCGATGAAAACTCTATTGTTTAAATAGAGCCAGGTTTCCAAACATCCTAATTGGAAACCTCATGTCGATATATGGTTTACAAGATTTAAGGTTAGTGTTAACTTGAAATTTTAACTATTTTTATGTTAATTCCTTTACTTTATTGAAATTATTGATTTATTTTTTATAAATTTTCAATGCAAGGCTAAATTTGTGTGGGATGGAGCAAATGATATTATTGTGAGAAGGGTTTGAAAGAATCACGCTGCAACTAGGTAACATCGAAAAAAATATGATAATTTTCTTTAATTTAAATATTAAAATTTCATTTGTCATTAACTCATATAGAATAAGTTTGTATCATATAGGTTGCATGATTTTTTATATGAGGCGCAAAAGAAATCTAAAAACTATGCTAGAGAAAACGCTCTACCAGGCTGGAATGACATGACGATTTGGAAGAATTTCAAACCGTCATACATCCTGGAGAATATATGGGCAAAATATATTCAGCACGTGATGTCCAAGAGTTTCACACGATGCTCACAGTCTAGTGTCGGGAACCAGAGCCGGTAAATTCATGGTTCAATTACCACATACACCAGCATTCCGTTCGTTTTGCATGTGAAACAGATGGTAAAATTAATTTTAATCACATCTATCTTTAATTTATTTATTTTTATTTATAAATATATTTAACTGACAACATTTTTTTTTAATAGGCTACAACACTTGAACATGATGAGCTTTTTGTGGAGACGCAAGTGCAGAGTGAAGACCGTCAAAAAAGAGTGCAATAGTTCGCCGACAACCGCGCTCAACACTTTGTGGTATGCTCATTCAACCATTTTTTTTTGTAAGTTATTATTTTCTTGAATTGAATTTGATGATTTCATTTTTTATTTACAGGAAACATATAACAACCAGTTGAGGGAGAGATACGGGGATGATCCTACGACCCACCTAGATTTCAATCTAGATATATGGATGGAGGCAGAATCGCCTGGTGGACTCGATAGAAATTAGATGTACGGACTCTGCAATACTACGACCGAGAACTTACAGATGGCTCATAATTTCTCAACTGTTGGGAACTCACAATCAATATCGAGCACCCAGTCTCAGGAGTTCGCAACCTTGCAAGAACATATAGCCAATCTCAATGAAAAATATGAACAACTCTTTGCGGATTATGAAGAACTACGTTGAATGGTCATGGATATGAGATCACAGATGGGTTATACATAGACACCCCCTTTTTGGCCCTATGATCCCGGGAACGACCAGCCTCCTCCTCCTCCTCCAGCGTCGCCTTTGCTCTAGTTTAATTTTATTTGAACATGTAAATTTGTAATGAATATTTGGCTTTTATATTAAGATAATTTATTTTTACATACTTGAAGTTTATACAATTTTATTTTCTTTTTTTATTCAATTGATGTTTTAAAAAAATATAATTTTTAATTATTACGGATGGAGTTACCGACGGACTCCATCTATCGATATATTCCAGATAGTTGGAAAAAATTGATTGCATATGCCACTTCAACTGTTACATCACTGATGGAATTATTTCATCGGTATATTCCAATGGGTAATTTTTTTCTTTGGCACGCATTTTTCGTCTGTAAAATCATTAGGTTTTTTTTTTACCGATAAAAAAGCCAACAGAAAAGAAATTGCCGATGAGAGGTTTACCGATGAACATTTTCCATTCGTGAATCAATTGATAAAATATGCGCCAACAAAATGGTAGAGTAAATATCAACAGAATATTCCGTCAGTAAAACTGTTAAATGTAGTAGTGGAATTTGAATCAATTCTTGGTATTGCATGCCTTTCTTCTTGTTTTCAGACCTCCCTAGACAAAGTTGAAGCTTCCAAATCCTTCTGGATAGGATCCTTGCACCTTAACCTGAGTTTCTTTCTTCTTCTCTCTTTTGTTCTTTTCTTTCCCCTCTTTCCTTTTGTTTTTCTTTCTCCCCCCCTGTTGTGTTCTTCGCCCCTTCTTTTATAGGTGGATTTAGGTCTTCTAGATGGGTTTATTAAGGTTCTAACATGCTAAAACCTAGCTAGTATTGCCATGGAGCTACTGGTTTTAGGTGTGGGTGGTTTTGTAAGGAGCTTGGGAACCAAGGTAAGGTGTTTTCTGCTTTTGGATCCAAAGAGAAGGGTTTAAAACCCTTGATGTAAATCTTCTGGAAGCTTCTAAATGGGAGCAAACAAAAAAGTTATGTTCTTCTGCAAACGAGTGTTCCTATCAAGGTTGACTAGGTTGGCCACTTTCATGGCTTCGTCAAAGCAACTCTGATGTCAATGTCGCCTGAGACCACTTGGACTTGGTAGAGGGGGTGCATGTCTTTCGATCAGACTCATTCTTGCTTGATTTAGAGGTTTGTAGCTCTACATTCAAACATTTGAAAGTGCTCACTCAAACAGCTTGATGACTGAAACTATAATTGTAGCTGACTAGGGACAAAATGTTATGAAGATTAATGAAGAAAATAGGACGTAAACATTTGATTTTAAAGACATATGGTTGTAAAGAGAGTGTTTCTCAATTGAATGGTGATGATTGCAACCTTTGGGGTGGTTGGAAACGTCACATTCAGTTATTTGAAAAGTGCCCCCTGGATCAGCCAAAAAACTAAAGAAGAAGAAGCACAGTACCTTGAATGACATTGTTTTGATTAATTCCTATAGATTAGGGTTTTCTTTGATTTGGGATTTGTCAATTTTTAATTTGATCCCTATTCTTCTGATTTCGTTCTATTTTACCCTTAATTTTCCTTTCTTTCTAATTTTATGTAACTGCGTTCCTGTCAAATTCACTTGTCACCCCTAATTTTGAGTGCCTTTTACAAGTTGGTCATTGGTGTCTGATTTTTTCAATTATATCCCTAAATGACCACTAAACTTTTAATTTTTTTATTTGACTCCTGATTCCAGTCCCTAAAGTCACACGTGTTTTGCAAGTTGATCCATGGTTCATAGAAAGTTCAATTAAGCCTCTATTTGCTTATCAGACTTTGATTTTTATGCAGTTAAACCCTTGATTTGGCTAATATAAACTTTTCAAGCTTCTAATTGAGTCCTTAAACTTCAATTGTTTCAATTGATATCAAAATTGATTTTTAAAAGTTGATTTTCCTTGTGATTAAACTCTCAATTAAATAATTAAACCTTTTAAAATTCTAATTAAATCTTTAAACACTAAAAACAAATATTTTTACTAATGGGCTTTGTCACCTAATATCTTGGATTACTATTTTAGCCTACCAACTTCACTTGGCATTCTAGTCTTCAATCATTGGGCTCAAACATTTATTTTTAGATTTGTTTTAGGTGTATTTTCTTGTATTTATTATAATATTATAAAATAAGTAGTAACAAGTATTATTTCAAATTGAGGCTTGTATTATAAACTTCATCAATTTTGTACTTGAATTACCATTTTCTTAGCCAATATTTTCTCTCCGTTTGATTTTGCTATTATCATTAATCAAATATTTCTTTATAAAAAAATTTAATTTTTGATATTTTGAGCTAAAAGTTTTAATATATGCTAATAAAAATTCAATCTACTATTAAAAATAATTTCAGAAAAGAAGGTTAAGAATTTCTGTTTAATTTTTCTCAAACATTAAATACAAGAAAATTGAAAAATATAGAAAATAATTTGGAATGATCCAAGTCTTTTGAGACCCTACAAACTCATATAAATTTATATGCCTAGTCTTAAATATGATTCTCAAAATATTTACATGGCCGAATATGCCATATCTAACCAAGTTTAAAATAGGTTAATTTTGGAAACCATTGTTGAAAAAAAATTTACAAGTGCACTAAAATTATCTATATAAATTCACAGGATCTCCTTGGAGATTCCCAAAAATAAAAGATAATTCCAGTTTATTATCTATTTTTTTATAATTTATTGTTCAAAGAAAATTAAAATATCAAACTTCTAAAAATTCTAGAATTATTTATGAAAGCGGATTGAGTTTTCATCAGCATTTATGAAAACTTTCAGTTGAAAATACCAAAATAAGAGTTTTTTAAAGGGGTCTTTGGTCAATATCAATGATCACATCAAATTGATAGTAGAGGTCTCAACATGCTCCGACCCCCATAGTTCAGTGGCAAAAAATCTCATTATACTAATATTTGAGATTTTTTTTTTTTCAAAATAAGAATAGATAAACCCTAAGATCATTATCAGAAAATTATTAAATGGTAATGGAATAATCGACAGAAAATATTTTATCCGTAATTTCCGATTAAAAGATGAACAAAAAATATCCGTTGGGCATTAGCAGTGTAATTACCGACAAAAATATTTCTTCAGTAAGCAATTAAATTATCTAATTGTGTTACATGCGCTTGCATACACCGCTTACAAATAAACATACAAAGCGCCCATGATGACTAGAACAATTGACAGGACTCGCTTGTCTTCCACATAGTTAACTTGCTGGCATCTGAGATTAGCCCGGTAAAAGGATGACAGATTTATGCATGACCTAGACCTGCCATACAAATTTTTTGCAAGACAACAACCAATCAGGGCCACACTTCAGTGCAGCAATCCAAATAACACACAACATATTATAAGAAAATAACCTACCACTTGAAGCCCTAAGTTCAGATTTTACCAACAATCCAGAAAAAGCCTCCAATGGTGTCTGAGCTTACAAACATCCATCAAAAGTGATATGTAACCTACCCTTCAAGTTCCACTGGACAATAATTTCCTTGTGCCGAATTATCACAGTTGGGATAAAGACAATTATGAAAAAAATATATATATACTTGACATGCATGAGGTTAAAAAGTCCACTACATATAGCAGTTAAAACTCACCTTCAGTGTACAAGAAAGAGTTCATATTTCATGTGCACCTCCACCTCCAAAATTACCTGGACAGGACAAGACACAGCACCACAGCACAGCACAAGTCCATGAGATGACCCATCGAGAAATTCTCTTCCTTAGTTCTGCCTTCGTTCACGAAACTCATCACTATAGAAAAATCAGGTTTTGAGCTACAAAATACAATCAAACCAATAAAATTGCCAGATACAGCAACTTCTTTAAAGCATGCAAATAACTAGTAGGACCAACTGTACAATATAGGCAAGGGGACATTTGAACATCCAAGTACATAATTGGGGGGGGGGGGGGGGGGGGGGGGGGGGGGGAGACAAAAAAAAAAAAAAAAAAAAAAAAAAAAAAAAAAAAAAAAATAAAATTAAATATTAAAAACAACAAAAAAAAAAAAAAAAAAAAAAAAAA
>Ga0325404_1003503_pt1 | contig 16692 bp, 12 predicted proteins | sample PopdelMetagenome_18_FD_205664 | JGI IMG/M metagenome (GOLD analysis project Ga0325404, IMG submission 205664) | Populus deltoides microbial communities from Bellville, Georgia, United States - Xylem-Control-R1 | ecosystem: Host-associated > Plants > Phyllosphere > Stem > Wood/Secondary xylem... | reverse complement strand
TGCCGAAGATGTTAGAAATTCCTGTTCCACAGCTTGATCAAGAAAAGACAACAAATTATCATAAAAACCATTAACATTTAACAAACATGTAGGTTTATGGTGAATGTGCAGTTGGGCCCCAGAGGAAATATGAAAGATCTCTTCCACTGTGCCTAGACCACCTAATAAGGCAATGAAGGCGTCAGCATGGTTAAACATTGCATTCATTCGATCAGACATTGTAGAGACCTGTAGTTCCTCTCCAATTGTTTTTCCAATGATGTCCTCTTTTGCTAAAGCTTCGAGGACAACCCCCAAAACTTGACTGCCTCCTAAAAATGCAGCTATTGACACACCCCCCCATTAACCCAAGGATGCCTCCTCCATACACTAAATGAATCTTTCTCTCAGCTAGTACCTGACCAAGATGATTTGCTGATTCTAAAAACTCTTTTTCTTTCCCAGGACTAGATCCACCGAAAAAACAAATATTTGTTATATGATTACTTGAGGAACCTGACATTTCTACACACTTTTATATCTGTTGAATGTGTGGGTTGAGTAGAAATGAAGGGAAACAAGATAAGATTTTATAGATGAGAAATTGAAAATGCAATCATACCACCTATATATAGGCCAGCTGGAGTCTCTTTCTCTCTCTCTCTCTCTCTCTTTAAAACATGTGTATGTAGAAGTAGTTGTGATTGTGACTCACATATTCCCTTGGTTTTACGTCCAAGAACGGCTTAAATGCCCTCAATGGGTCGGGGATAGGCTTCCCATCAGTTTTCTTAAAAACTGACAAACAGGATCTTTTTTAGTTAGATTCCCAAGACTATGACGGGCATGTTCTTTATGAAAATTGGGTTATAAATCATGAATTGCACAATGCACATCTCCACCAGGATACGTCTCAAAAGTCAATAGAAGATTATTTAAAGATTCCTTATGTTTTGAAATAAATCCTGACTTTTGACAATTTTCACAAGCTTTGCAGAACACATTTGTGTCTTTGACACATGGTGGGATAATAAATCCACTTTGTAAGATTTTTGCAGTTGTCTTTTTTTATGACAAATGACCCCTGCGTGCTTTAGAATGACAAAATTTAATGACACTACTTACCTCATTGTCAAGAATGCATTTTTAAAATATTTGATCAGGACAATATTTAAATAAGTAAGGGTCATCCCAATAAAAGTTCTTCACTTCGTTTAAAAACTTTCTTTTGTCTTGGGTACTCCAATGAGCTGACAAATCTCTTGTTGCAAGAAAATTGAAAAAATTATCAAACCAAAGCACTATTGACTTATTCTTACACCATTAATGTACCCTTTTCACCTTGACATGATAAACTTAGCTAAACATGATTAAGAAGATAAACATAAACAAACTAGATAAGAACATAGTTATGATGAAAAGCTTAAACAATAGATTAATGAAAGCAAAACTTAAACATTACAAAAATATAAAGAAATAGAGCAAGAACATGATCTTGATCTAAAAACCAAGATGCCTAAATGCATGGCAAATGCCTCTTTTTATAAGCCAAAATTCAGAACTATTAATTTGATGACTTATTGTTGAGTGGGTGGCCACCTCTTGATTTGGTAACAATCCTTATCTTATTGTCTGGAGAAAACATCATTGCTAACATCATAATTTGAGCAGATAGTCTTCATGAAAGTTGTAGGAAATTGTCTCTGATTTCAACCAAAACAAGAATCGGTGCATTTGGACTTCTAAAACTCGAGATATGGGCTGAAAAACTGAATAATATCTGGGCTGCAGAACAGATTTCAACTTCTCTGTTGTTGCTATAATTTGAACTTGAAAACGCTCCTTTTGAATCTTGGACTCTTCATAAAAGTTTTAGGCTTGTGTCTTAGCTTTCCATACATATAAACCAGACCTAAATCCAAGTTTTACAACTCCAATTATGATCCAATAACCAAATGGTGTTCCAGTTTGGACTAAACCAACATCTCTTTTCTAAGCTTAGCCCTCTCTTTGTCTTCTCAATTTCAGTAGTTAAACTCATCAATCAATCCTTTGATTTATGTGATAGGCCTGCATTTAAGATGAACATTTACCATAAATTAAAGGTATCTTATATTATTAGACATGTTATTATAAAACATGCTCTAGTTAAGGAGATATTGATACTTCAAGTACTAATCTGATGCCATTAGCCGAAGCCAATCATTTATTCATCCCAGTCATCCACTTAGGATGCTATTAGCCAAAGCTAGTAATTTATTCATATCAGTCATCCATTTAGGGTCCATTAGCTGAAGCTAATCATTTACTCATCCTGGTCATCCACTTAGGGTGCCATTAGTCGAAGCTAATCATTTGTTCACCTCGGTCATCCGCGTAGGATGCCATTAGCCAAAGCTAATCATTTATTAATCCCTGTCACCCCCTTAGAATGCCATTAGCCGAAGTTAATCAATCATTTATCCCGGTCATCGATTCGGATGCCATTAGCCGAAACTAATCAATCATTAATCCCCGTCACCCCCTTAGAATGCCATTAGCCGAATCTAATCAATCATTTGTCGCAGTTATCGATTCGGATGCCATTAGCCGAAGCTAATCAATCATTGTCCCTGTTATCCTTGGATGCCATTAGCCGAAGCTAATCAATAATTTGACCCGGCCATCCATTCGAATGCCATTAGCCGAAGCTAATCAATAATTTGACCCGGTCATCCATTGAAATGCCATTAGCCAAAGCTAATCATCGAATATTCCAAAGGTGGTTTATGAACTCACTGCAACATGGTAATATCCTTTGAATTGCTCATTCAAACGATTCGTAACAACTTGACACTCACTGCAACATGATAGCAAACCCTTCATGATACTCGTATAGGTGTTCCGTAATAGTTTAACATTCAATAAACACAATAATAGATCCTTTGTAATACACAAACAAAACATTCCATAACAGTTTAGCATTTAGTAACACAATAGTACACCCTTCAAATTACTCATCCAACCATTCATGACAATTAATGTTCAATACAATACAACAATAGATCCCTCGTAATACTCATACAACCATCCGTGATAATTAACATTCAGTATAATACAACGTTAGATCTTTTTTAATACTCATACAACCATTCGTGACGATTTCATTCGATATAATATAATGGTAGATCCTCGTAATATTCATACAACCATTTGTCACAATTACATTCAATAAAATACAATAGTAGATCCTTCGTAATATTCATACAACCATTCATCACAATTACATTCAATAAGACACAATAGTAGATCCTTCATAATACTCATTCAATCATTCGTCACAATTACATTCAATATCATTCGTAATACTCATACTACCATTCATCAGCAGCTCAAATTCATAATAGCCAAATCAACATCTCATATTCAGTTTAATATTCATCGCAACACAATAATGTATCCACCTCTAACAGATCATTTCAAAACATTAACATTTTCGTCATTTTTTCAACATTCCACAAGAACCCGATTGACATTTCTTAGTCGTTTCTACAATCATCAAGACTTCGATCAAACACTTCATCGTCGTTTCATCATTCAACAAGTATTTAATAAAATATCATCATAAGTAAATTATTTCAAAACATAAACATCATATGAGAAAAAGATGGAAACCACTTACCCGTTCCTCCTGTGGGGTGTCCTTGCTCGATTGAAGGTTCGATCATGGTCGCTCCATTTAACACATCAATGGTCACAAATCAACACATTTGCATTTTGAATTCACATTCATCACCATACCTATTTCAAGAATCCATATGTTCATATGCAAATGTTCCGCATTTTACACAATCATACATGAAATCGTTGCGAGCATTTAAGTCATTTCTGACCGGGGAGTCATTTGTAGAAATCAATAGCGAAAATTGGTTCGTTGTTGGCCACACAATTCGGCAACGCAACTGATTCGCTGCAAGCACTTCAATTTCAAAAGTGAATACTACTTCCCTGCAACCAACACACTTTCAGCAGCAAATGCTAATTCGCTGCAAGCAACTCAATTTCGACAGAGAATCACAATTTCACTACAGTCAATACACTTTTGGCAAAGAATGCTAATTTGCTGCTGATAACTCAATTTGGGCAACGAATCACAAATTCGCTACAAAACACACTTTCGACAGTGAATGATAATTCACTGCAAATAACTCAATTTGGGCAAAGAATCACAGATTCGCAGCAAAACACACACTTTCGGCAGCGAACGCTAATTCGCTCCAAATAACTCAATTTCGGTAGTGAATACAAATCCGCTGCATACAACTCAATTTCGACAACGAATCACAAATTCGCTGCAGAACAAACACTTTCGGCAGTGAATCTACAAACAACTCAATTTTAGCAGTGAATCACATATTCACAGCAGAACACGTACTTTCGGCAGCGAACACTAATTCATTGCAGACAACACAATTTTAGGCAGCGAATGTTGATTTGATGTAAACACACAATTTCAGTAGCGAACACAGATTCGTTGTAGATAATGTAATATCAGCAGTGAATGTTGAATCGCTACAGACAACATAATTCAACAGCGAAAATTCCTTCGTTGCAGGCAACACCATTCAGCAGCAAAAACTGATTCGTTGTCGGCACCACATTTAGAAGCGAAAACTGATTCGCTATAGGCACCACAATTTGGCAGTGAAAACTGATTCGCTATAGGCACCATAATTATGTTGCGAAAACTGATTGGTTGTTGGTACTATAATTCGGCAGCGAAAAATAGTTCGCTACAGGCCACACAATTCAACAGCGAAAGCATATTCGCTACGGACAACACAATTCAGCAGCGAAAGCAGATTTGCTGCGAATGATATAATTCAGCAGGGAACACTGATTTGCCACAGACACCAGAATTCCACAGCGACAACTGATTTGCTATAGAAAACACAATTCGACAGCGAAACTGGTTTGTTAGGAAACACAAATCGACAGCAAAATTGCTTCGTTGCACCCACTACTATTCGACAACGAAAACTGATTTGTTGCAGGCCACGCAATTTGGCAGCGAAAGCAGATTCGCCGCGGATAACACAATTCTGCAGCGAAAGCAAATTCGCTACAGACAACATAATTCGGCAGCGAAAAATGATTCGCTGCAGACACCATAATTCAGCAGCGAAAACTAACTCGTTACTGATATATAAATTGTTGACGAGAACTGAGTCGCTGCTGACTTGGAAATCGTCAACGCAACCTTTGTCGTTGCCGATTCACAAATTGGCAGCAACGACAAAATCATTTCTGATTCGACTTCTTCCCTTTGGCCAAGCGTAAAGCTTACACTAGGCTTTTCTCCTTTGTAACACTTCCTAGCCGAAACTTGTACACATAACGACAATAGTCATACTCAAGGTTGTCATCTATGCATTATATTCCTTTAATCCCTATTATGTCCAACCCTCACCAAGGTTGGCCAACTTTCCAAGTTTGTGCATTCAAATTTGCAATATTTCTTTTGTTAAATATTCTGGAATTAGGTCCCCATTCGGCCCTGTTTTTTGTCCCTCCTTTTAGCTTAGTTCTTTCCATAACAGTTGGAGTAAAATTCCTAGGCCATGCATCCATAGTTTTCTTCTTCCTTTCGGTTTCAAGGCTTTAAGAACAGGTGGAAAAGGGCTGGTTCACACCTCATGGATTTAGTATTTTTGGGACGGGTTTGACAATATTTCTCCCCTTCTGCTCCCGATTTGCTTCTTCCTCTTCCTCTCTTTCAGATTTCTCCTCCTCCTATCAATTTCCCATCGATTTTAGGCTTCTACTCCCTTCATGTTTGCAGCTTTCTAGCCTCTTGTCAAGCTCTCCCTTCTCTCTATCACGTTTAAGGCACATGCAACAGAGTTGTAGAGCTCTCTTTGGGAAGGACGAAAGAATAAGAGCATGCAGCTCATTTTAGGAAGAGGGTAGGGGGCAAGAGCATGCAACTTCTTTTGGGAAGAGTGGAGACTCACCCTTTCTCTTTCCTTGTATATATAGCCCCCAAAGTGTGTTGGGGTGTTTGTGTGAGATCCCACATCGGAAGCGAGTGTCCAGAGCCAGGGCCTTATAAGTGCATGCTCACCTTAACTAGTAAGACGCGTTTTGGGGTCATGCATGGCTGCCAAGAACAAACCCGTAAGGGGGACCTGGGTGGAAGCCCTGGATTTGGGTGGACTGGGAGGCCCAAAGCGAACAATATCTTGCTAGTAAGGTGGGGTGTTACAGTTTGGCACCAAGATTGTCCTTACATCCCTTTTAGGTTAACTTGGGCTAGTTTATATTCCTATTCTCCTATAGGATAAGCTGGTGATTAGTACTTAAAAGTGTATTTTTATTAAGGTTTTATATCATCATTTTGCACTAGAAGTATCAATAACTCCTTAACTAGAGCATGCTTCATAATAACATGTCTGATAATATAAGATACCTTTAATTTATGGTAAATGTTCATCTTAAATACAGGCCTATCACATAAATCAAAGGATTGATTGATGAGTTCAACTACTGAAATTAAGAAGACAAAGAGAAGGGTAAGCTTAAAAAAAGATGTTGGTTCAGTCCAAACTGGAACACTGTTCAGTCATTGAGTCATATCTGGAGCTGTAGATCTTGGATTTCAATTTGGTTTATATGGCTAGAAAGCTAAGACATAGGCCTAAAACATTCATTGGAGTCCAAGACTCAATTCTACTATTTGGAAGTCCAAATCTTAGCAACAACAGAGAAGTCAGAATCTATCATGCAGCCCAGATACTGTTCAGTGTTCAGCCCATATCTCGAGTTCTAGAGGTCCAAATGCACCGATTCATTTTTTATTGGAAAGCTAAGACAATTTCCTAGAACTTTCATAAGGACAATTTGTTCAAATTATGACATTAGCAATGATGTTTTGTTCAGACAAAAAGATAAGGATTGTCACCAAGTCAAGATATGGCCACCCACTAAACAATTAGTCATCAAATTAATAGTTCCAAATTTTGGCCTCTAAAAGGAGGCATTTGACATGCATTTATGGTAAATGCTCATTTTGAATGCAAGCATATCTCACAATTTAAAGGATTGATTGATTTGTTTAACTGTTGAAAGTGAAAAGACAGAGAGGGCCAAGCTCAAAGAAGAGATGTTGGTTCAATTCAAACTGCAACATCATTCGGTTATTGGATCATAACTGGAACTATAAAACATGGATTTAGGTCTGGTTTATATGGATGGAAAGCTAAGGCATAGGCCTAAAACTTTCATGAACAGTCCAAGATTCAGTTTTCAAGTTCAAATTGTAGCAACAAAACAAAAATCATAATCTGTCCTGCGGCCCAGACACTGTTCAGTGTTCTGCCCATATCTTGAGTTCTAGAACTTCAAATGAGCTCATTCTTGTTTTGTTAGAATGTTGAGACAAATTACCAGAACTTTCATGAATACTATATGTTCAAATTCTGACCTTAGCAATGATGTTTTGTTCAGACAAGAAGATAATGGTTGTCACCAAGTCAAGAGGTGGCTACCCACTCAATAATTAGTCATCAAATCAATAGTTATGCATTTTAGCCTATAAAAGGATGCATTTTCCATACATTTAGACATGTTGATTTTCAGATCAAGATCATATTCTTGCTTTCTTTCTTTGTATTTTTGTATTGTTTAAGTTTTACTTTCATTAATCTCTTGTTTATGCTTTTCATCATAACAATGTTCTTATATAATTTATTTATGTTTCTCTTATCCACAATGTTTAGCTAAGTTTATTATGTCAAGGTGAAAAGGTTTCACTAATGGTGTTAGAATAGGTATAATATAAACTTAACATGGACTTCAATGTTTATATCCAAGAAAGTTTGTTATTAACATGTCTTATCTTTTATTCTTACTAATTCTTAATACTTTGCTTGTTAAATGATTAATCTAGATTTGTGTTGTCCAACCCTTGGTACAACAAATACTTGGCACTTTCGTAGCCTATTGTATGGTATAGCCGACACTTGTGCTATAAAAGAAACTTGATTTGTTATTAACATAAGTTAACATCATGAATTCCTAACAATATTTAAAAGTATTTTGTTATGTTTTACACTGTCACTGTCGATTAAAAAATCAGCAATAAAAATTGTGTTGTTGCCGATTCAGAAATCAGCAGCCAACTATGCCGTTACCGAATAAAAAATTAGCAGCTAAAAACTATGCGCTGCTGATTCAGAAATCGACAACCAAAAACCTTATCGTTGTCGATTCATAATTGGGCAGAAAAACTGCAGTGCTACTGATTCAAAAATCAATAGCTAACTATGTTGTTGCCGATTCAGAAATCGGCAGCCAAAAACTGTGCGCTACTAATTTAGAAATCGACAGCCAAAAACTTTGTTCAGAAGTCGGTAGAAGAACGGCGTCGTTGCTAATTCAGAAATTGGTAGCCGACTGTGTCGCTGCCAATTCAAAAATCGGCAGCCAACTGGGCAGTTACCGATTCAAAAATCAACAACCAAAAATCATGTTACTGCTGATTCAAAAATTGTTAGCGATGGTGGAGTCATTTTGGCTTTACTTCTTTTTTTGTGTTTACAGTGTTATCTACAGCAAATCAACATTTGTTGTCAAAATGGTGTTGTCTGCAGTGAATCAGTGTTTGCTGCCGAAATTGTGTTGTCTGCAGCGAACTAGTGTTCACTATCGAAATTATGTTGCCTGCAGCGAATTAGAGTTCGCTGCTGAAATTATGTTGTTTGCAATGAACTAGTGTTCGCTGCCGAAATAATGTTGTATGTAGTGAATCAGCGTTTGCTGCCAAATTTGTGTTGTTCTGCAGCAAATCAGAGTTCGCTGCCAAAATTATATTGTCTGCAGGGAATCAATATTGTGTTGTCCGCAACAAACTATTGTTCGCTGCTGAAATTGTGTTGTCTGCAGCGAACTACCTTTCACTGTTGAATTATGGTGTCTGTAGCGAATTTGTTTTTGCTGTCAAAATATGTTGTCTGCAGTGAATCAGTGTTTGCTGTTGAATTTCTATTGTCAGCCGTAAATTAGTTTTCTCTGACGATTCTAGGTCACTAGCGAACCAATTTTCACTAACTAAATTTTGCGGTAGATTTATCTATCTAAAATGGCCCGGTGATTAAGATGATTGCTTTATATGATGGTAATATGTGTAATAATGGAACATGAACTTGTGTATGCTTGAGACATCATAATGATGAGTTGTGTGTGATTACTAAATACGAATGTATTGATTTGTGGCCATTGATGTTTTTGGTGGTATGTCTGGAATCGGACCTTCATTAGGACAAAGACACCCTGCGGGTGGAACAGATAGGTGATTTCCACCTCTCTTCTAACGTAACATTAGTTTTTGAAGTGAATTTATTATGAAGGATCCATTGTTGTGCTATATGGAATGTTAAATTGTCACCAAGGGTTGTATGAGTATTACAAAGGATTTATGATTATATTATACTAAATGTTAATTGTCACGAATGGTTGTATGAGTATTACAAAGGATCTGATGTTGTGTTATACTAAATGTTAATTGTCACGAATGGTTGTATGAGTATTATAAAGGATCTATCGTTGCATTATATTGAATGTTAATTGTTACAAATGGTTGTATGAGTATTACGAAGGATCTATCATTGTATTATGTTGAAGGTTATTTGTCACGAATGTTTATATGAGTATTACGAATGATCTATTATTGTGTTATACATAGTGCTAAATTGTTATGATTTTTTGTGCTAGTATTACGAAGGATCAATTGTTGTATTATATTGAACATTAATGATCATGAATGATTGGGTGAGTAATATGAAGGGTCCACTATGTGTTATATTAAATGGTAAATTGTTATGGAATGTTTGTTTGTGTATTACAAAGGATCCATTATCGTGTTTATTGATCGTTAAACTATTACGGAACGTCTGTACGAGTACTATATAGGGTTTACTATTATGTTATAGTGAATGTCAAATTGTTATGAATTGTTTGAATAAGCATTTTCAAATGATATATTATCATGTTATAGTGATTCATAAACACCTCTGGAACATTTGACTGGTTGATGATTGGCTTTGGTTAATGGCATCCTAAAAGGATGATCAAGTTGCGTTTTATGATTAGCTATGGATAATGGCATCCGAGACGGATGACCGAGTTGTGACTGATGATTAGCTTTAGCTAATGAAATCCTAAGTGGATGACCAGAATGAATACATGATTAACTTCGGCTAAATGGATGACCGGGATAGATAAATTATTAGCTTCAGCTAATAGCATCCTAAGTGGATGGCCGTGATGAGCAAATGATTAGCTGAAGCTAATGGCATCCTAAGTGGATGACCGGGATAGATAAGTGATTAGCTTTGGCTAATGGCATCCTAAGTGGATGACAGGGATGAATACATGCTTAGCTTCGGCTAATGGGATCCTAAGTAGATGACCGGGATGAATAAATGATCAACTTCGACTAATGGCATCCTAAATGGATGACCGGGATTGGGAGTTACGAGTTAGTTTCAAGATTTAATGCTTTCAGGTATACTATGTTTTGTATATACCAAGTATATGATAACGAGACTAGAACAGGAATGTGAATTTAAAGTATGTCAACATGATGTAATGTAAAACTATTAGTATGAAAATATAATATTATGGGCATGTGTATTGAGAATCCGTTTAATGGGAATGTTGATTTACGTTATCCTATATGAATTGTGCCTTGTTAATAAATGGAATGCAGTTAAAAATCTATAGAATGATATGGTGCAAAGATCTAGAACCTGACGATTTATAAAAGAAAAAAAATTCCATCAATTTTGGCCTTGAAAAAGTCGGGTTGTTGCACAATGTGCCCAAACTAGGAATAAACTAACATAAGTTCAATAATAAAATAAACCACTAAATAATGTTTAATGGACTAGAACAAACTTAAATTAAAAATAATTGTTCAACATCAAATAAATAAAATAGGATAATTAAAACAAAGTCTTCATACTAGAATTCCTTCATGTAGTTGAAATCTCCATGCTCTCTTAAGCAGTGTTTTGGCCGAAACTTTTAATGTAGGAATTCAACTAGGAAACTTTGTTTTGATTGCCAGAATTTTCTTCCTATATTGGCTCCTCTTAGTCTCTTTAATGTGCTAGGAATACCTATAAAATAAGGAAAAGAAACCAAAGAGAAAAATCCCTTTAGATGTCACCATATCAAGTGTACGAGGGACTTGAAATCCTTACTAAGTATGGACTCTAATTCTTCAATGAATCCAAACCACATTAGGAACCCTTGTAGCCTAATCTCATGTGCAAGTTTAGGGCCTAAATAAGACTTATTTTAATCTCCTTTTGTTATCCAAAAGTAACCAATTACAGGTTTGGATTGTTTAGGCCGAAAATAGCTAAGAAATACCACTTTGTCTACAAATATGCCAAAACAGTAATAACAACTTCGACCAATTTGAGTAATATTTTCCTGAACTTCGATTCACGTAAAAGTTTTTCATAATATAGTTACATGTGTCATGTAAACCTCTAGTCAAAAAAGATAAATATGGATTAAATAGGGTAACTATTAATTGAAAAATGATAAATGAGGGAGAAAATCTTATGAAACGGGATGAACATTTCCAGGAAATTAATTTAAAATTCAAAGAAGATAAAGTAATAAAATAGTATGTGAAATATTAACTAATAATAAATCGCAAAAATTCCCTAACCAGGTAAACAAAATAATAATTTGAAGGAGAAAATTTTGTAAATTAGGTGATATTATATGTAAAATAGAAGAAAATATCAAATAAATCTATGAATGATCCTTTGTGTGAGAAATGTTGAATCTTGGTATAATCCCTGCACACAATCTCGTTATTAAGACTGAAAGTGGTGAGAGACTCGAAGGAGAATTTTATGATAATTACGAATAGAAAACTCTAAAGAAGTAGTCTAAGACCAAAGATAATTTAAGTAAATTATATAGTATACAAAATTAAGATTTTGGAGTGAAATTACTGACTATCCAATTTTACAATATTGAACGTATCTCTCATTTTGATCATTGGATCAGACTTAAATTTTACGTGGGGTCTTAACACATATTGTTTTACCTTAAGTTACGATAGTAGGGAGCAACAATATATGCACAAGATTGAGGTGGGTGCTCGACACCTTATCTTTTTAGAATTAATACAAATTTAATTTATAAGAATTTCTATGTTATGATGTAATTGTGAATTGATATTGTATTTGATGAGATTGTGTACTAATATTCTTGTGAATGGAATTGGATATGATGGGATTATGTGCTAATATGATTATGAATTGAATTGGATACAATGGAAATTGTGTTAATATGATTCTGAGTTTAAATTGGATATAATAAGAAAATGGATGTAGGTTGCTTGGGCATGGTAAATGTTTGGAATAAGATGAGATTGTGCATAGGAAATTTGATGACATAGTTAAATTTGGTAGGTGATTTCCACATTCATTTAATTCTATTAAATTCTCGAAGTACTCTTGTAAAGTATTGTTGTCCGGATTTAGTTGCTTAATTTCTTTATGAATTGTAAGGAAAGTTGAAATTAGATTTAACTAATGGTATCCATGTTGGATAACCAGAAATGAATGATGAGGTTAGCTTTGGCTAATGGTATCTATGTTGGATAGCTAGAAATAAATGATGGGATTAGCTTCTGGCTAATGGTATCCATGTTCGATAGATAGAAATAAATGATGAGATTAGCTATGGCTAATGGTATCCATGTTTGGCTAATGGTATCCATATTGGATAACCGGGAATTAATGATGAGATTAGTTTTGGCTAATGGTATCCATGTTGGCTAATGGTATCCATATTGGATAACCAGGAATGAATGATGAGATTAGTTTTGGCTAATGGAAACCATGTTGGATAGACAAGAATGAATGATGAGATTAGCTTCGGCTAATGGTATCCATGTTGGATAGCCAGGAATGAATGATAAGATTAACTTTGTGACACCATTAAAGAGTTGATGTCTTATCCCAAGTGCAAGAGTGTCAAAGTAATAAATAACTCGGCAAGACCGGGGTCGATCCACAGGGAGGTCATCTATATATATATTAAAGAGATCTTTGAGATGTGAGATCAATGTGAGGATTAAACAATAATAAAAACAGATGTCGAGGTTAGAGGATCCACTAATGGTATTAGAAATAAGTATAGTATAAACTCTTTTTATTACTCAACTGGAAACCACACATAAAGAAGATTCCAATCGAATGATTTATCCTTAATAGTTCATTATAAATTTTTAACATGATCATATTAATTATCTTATTTTAGTAACACTATACTTTTAAATATTGTCAGGAATTCATGATGCTAACTTATGTTAACAACAAATCAAGTTCCTCCCATAACAACAATGTCAGCCGAAGACTATGAAGAATCAGGCATTTATTGTACCAAGTGTTATACAACACAAATCTAGATTAACCATTTAACAAGCAAGGTATTAAGAATTGATAAGATAAAAAGATATGACATATTAATAACAAACTTTATTGGATATAAACATTAAAGTCCATGTTAAGTTTATATTATACATATTCTAACACCATTAGTGAAACCTTTTCACCTTGACATAATTAACTTATATAGACATAATGAAGAAAAAGAACATAAATAAACAAGATAAGAACATAATTATGATATAAGTTAACTAAGAGTAGTAAAGGAAATGAAAAGCATAAACAAGAGATTAATGAAAATATAACATGAAATAAAACTTGAACATTACAAAGAGAGAGCAAGCAAGAAAATGATCTTGATCTGAAAACCAAGATGCCTAAATGAATGGAAAATGCCTCCTTTTATAGGCTAAAATTTGAAACTATTCATTTTGTAATTGATTATTGATGTAGTGGCCAACTATTGATTTAATGGACTTGGTGGACAGCAGCACTAAAGCATTTTGGCTGGATGAAATGACATTGATGCAATCCGAATTTGGCAAAGTGTTATGCATGAAAGTTGTTGGAAATTATCTGCTCTTTCCACCCAAAACATTTTAGAGCATTTGGATCAATATAAATCGATATATGGCTAAAAGACTGAGCAGTGCTTCTTGTGGACGTGGGTAGCCCTCAAGCTCTTGTCTGGATGAAATGTCATTGCTAACATCAGAACTTGAGCAGGTGGTCCTCATGAAAGTTGTTGGAAATTGTCTTATCTTTCCACCCACCACATTTGACATCATTTTGCCTTCTAGAACTTCAGCTATGGGTAAACTTTTGAGTAGTGTTTGGGTTCGATTGCAGGACAGATTCTGACTTCTCTTTTGTGGCCAAGTTTTGAATTTAAAAACAGTAGATTTGGGTCTTCTACTCTTCATGAACATTGTAGGCCTATTTCTTAGCTTTCTATCCATATAAACCAAACTAAAATCCAAGATCTACAGCACCAGATATGACCCAAAGACTGAACAGTGTTCCAATTTGAATTGAATCAGCATCTCTTTTCTAAGCTTAGTCTTTTCTTTGTCCTTTCACTTTCAATAGTTAATCACATCAATCAATCATTTGAATTGTGAGAAATTCCTATATTTAAAATAAGAATTTACCATAAATTAAAGTTATCTTATATTATCAGACTTGTTATTATAAAACATGCTATAGTTAAAGGAGTTATTGATACTTCAAGTGCAAAATGATGATATAAAACCTTGATAAAATGCACTTTTAAGTACTAATCACTTTGGCTAATGATATCCTTGTTTAGCTTTGACTAATGGCATCCATATTAGATAGTTGGGAATAAATGTTAAAGATTAGCTTTGGCTAATGACATCTATGTTGGATAGCTGGAATAAGCATTGAAGATTAGCTTTACTAATGATATCCATGTTCGATGGTCGAGAGTAAAGAATGAGGTTAACTTCGGTTTCTTGGGGTCTATACTAGGATCACTGGTAACGAGTGTTATGAACCATCTCATTTGAAAGCATTTATTGATACGATGAAATAAAAGGTATAAATGTGTTATTTATAATTGGAATTAATGTTCAAAGAACCATATGCAAAATTGATTATAATTATGAATGAATAGTTATGCATGGAAGAATTCTATATGTACAAGGATTCCTAGAATTCTATACATGTCATCAGTTGTTTGTTGAATATAGCTTAAATAAAATAATATGGCGTAAGGTTGTATGAAGATGTGAAGTAAAATATTAAAGATTGACTTATTAGGAAGTTATTAATAGCCGGATTTCTTGGCAACCAAATGGGTTTGCCAGATTTATTGGCATCCGCGAGGGGATGACCAGACTATACTTAATGGTCGTAGTATTGGTGACTAAGGATAATATAAAATGATACTTAGTGACCATAGTATTGGTGACTAAGGAAAACAAATATATTGATATCAATTATCGATATCTAAAAATATGACAACTTTTAATGTTTTAGTTGCCTAAAGGAAGAATGACCAAGGATGCGAAGTATGAATTGGTTAATCATAGGATGATGATATAGGTCCTCCTCTCCCTATGCTTACTTCCTAGTTACTTCCTAGCTATTCCAAATAAAAAGGGAATTCATTTTTGAATAGAGACCATTATGTTGTTGTTTCCAATGAGTAGAAATCATGGTGTTGTTGTTTCCAAATAATGGAAACCATTGAAACTATCCTCGATTGTATAATAAAAACTATTGTGTAAGACAATTAATCGATGCTTAAAAGTGTATATGACAAGGGGGATGATTGGCAACCTAAGACTTAATATTGTTTAATGGACTACTAAGTCAAAGCAAATGTTAATGAGGTGATAACATAATAAACGGTCGTGATACCTAGAAAATAGAAAATATGATAATATTATAAACAAATTATGTTAAGCAATGATATGGTGATGTGTAAACATGATATTAATATGTGTGGTTACTTCAAGGATTGTACCTAAGGAAATCGGTGACTAAGGAAGTGAAATATTAAGTACTGATTAGGGAATCGAAAATTGAGAAAATGAGTTGCTACATAGTGATGTATAGTCAACAACTTTAGATTTGAATGTATTATGTAATTCATCGTAAGGGCAATGTTGAAAGTGACAAATATAAACTTAGACGTCATAGCAGCTAAGGTGTAATTCTATATATATATATATGATGTAATCGATGTTAAAAGAATTTTGGAGAAGCATATTGTTCTCTTTCCTTTATGGAAACCACATACAAGTATTTTATGGCTAGTTATTAAATTTATAATGCTATTTTAGTTGCAATGATGAGCATGAGTATTGTCATATGAGTTGAGGTATTATTGAACTTGCATTGAATGTTTTGAGCAAAGGTGTTAAAAGTGCTAATAGACATATGATTCCTTTCCCTCATGAAAAATCATGAGCATATTAGTCTTCTTAAGGACTAATAACTCTTATAATGCTATATATGTTGCTGGTTGATGCAACCATATTATTTGATAGTTTCACCACATTTAACTAGTGTTTTGCCTATGTTTTATATATAAAATGCCTTGATATTCTTTGTTTTATGTTTTGAAGGCACTTTTGGATGAAAGATGCAAAAAGGAGTAAGTTGGAGATAATTGACAGATTTGACCTTCAGTCGATGTTTTGTGCAGAGCGTGAGCTCTGGAGGTTGAAATGAAGTGATTCCAGTGGCATTAAAAAGCTAACATCCATACCTTTCTGGACATCTAAGG
>Ga0325404_1003500_pt1 | contig 16706 bp, 6 predicted proteins | sample PopdelMetagenome_18_FD_205664 | JGI IMG/M metagenome (GOLD analysis project Ga0325404, IMG submission 205664) | Populus deltoides microbial communities from Bellville, Georgia, United States - Xylem-Control-R1 | ecosystem: Host-associated > Plants > Phyllosphere > Stem > Wood/Secondary xylem... | reverse complement strand
AGGTTTTAGTTTTTTTAAAAAAAAATTACAACATAATTTATGAAGTAATCACTATTGAATTTATTTCATTTATTTTCAGGTTCACAAACATTGAAGCCGCCCGAGTAATATCATCGGCGTTTAAATCGTCGATGGAGATTCCATTGTTTCAATGGAGTCAGATATCCAAGCATCCTGAATGGATGCCTCAAATCAATGCATGGTTTAACAGGTTTGAGGTTGGTATTAATTTATAATTTTCAGCTTATTAATATAATTGTAAATAAATTATTATTTTTATTTAAACTTGTTTATTTATACACAGCACAAATTCTGCTGGGACATTGAGCATAACACTGTTGTGAGGAGGGTGTGGGAAAATCACGCGGCAACTAGGTAAGATAAAAAACAATACAGGATTTTTTTTAGACAAAAATTTATGTTTCGAAATGTAATTTTTGGTTGCGTGAAGTAGGTTGCGTGATTTTTGGTATGAAGCACAAAAAAAGGCAAAATAAACCGCGAGGGATAGGGGTTTCCAAGGCTGGAACGATGTTGCGGTTTGGAAGGATTTCAAACCGATATACATCCCGGAAGATATATGGCCGCACTATCTTGAGCACGTGACGTCTGAGCGGTTCACACGACGCTCACAGTCCGGTGCTGGCAACCGGAATCGGCCAATTCATGGTGGGGTGACAACGCACACTGGCGGCTCCGTTCCGTTTGCTGCACATGCGAAACGGATGGTAAGATTAATTTAAATGAAATATATCGTTAAATTCAGTTGTTGTTAATATATTTTTTTTCATTATAGGATGCGTCTCTTGGACGTGAGCCGAGCCCGATGGAGCTGTTTGTGGAGACGCACGTGCGGAGTCAAGACCGCCAGAAGGGGGCGCAACAGTTCGTTGATAACCGTGCTCAGCATTTCGTGGTATGTTTGTTCAACCATTTTATTTTGTAAGTTATTATGTTTATTGTATTGAATATGATGATTACTTTTTTTTTATTTTCAGGAGACCTATAATAATCGGTTGAGGGAGAGATACGGGGACGATATTTTGACCCATCCGGAATTCGATCCGAATTTGTGGATGGAGGTTGGCTCGTCAGGTGGACCCGATAAAAATCGGGTTTACAGGCTCTCCAACACTACGGCCGACAACTTGCGGTTGACCCGTAGTGTTTCAACCATTGGGAGCTCCCAATCAATATCGAGCTCTCAATCTAAGAAGTTCGTGGCCTTGCAGCAACACACGGCTCAGCTCACCGAGAAATACAATAACCTAAAAGCGGAGTATGCAGAATTCAAAGCGTCTCATGCACAACAAAGAGCGGAACAAAGGAGTCTGAGCAACTCAAAGCGTCTCAAGCACAATAAAAAGCGGAGTATGAAGCGGCTCATGAACAACAAAAAGCGGCTTATGAACGGCTTCACGCAATGATTATGAACTTGTCAAATAGTGGAACATGTGCGCCTAATCCTTTTTTGCCGTATAACCACCAGCCTCCGCCAGGATCTCCTCCTCCTCCTCCAGCTCCATCATCTTTATATTAATTTGTAATCAACATTATTTACCTTTAAAACTTCATTTAATATTTTTCTTAAAACATATTTAGTTTGTAATGAATATTATTTAACTTTGTTTTTTTTTATGTTTAATATAAATTTTATTTGCATAATTGGTTTGTATTACAATTAATTTATATAGTTTTATATTATATATCCTAAATAATTTTTTAAAAACAAATTAAGAAAAAAACTATTACCAAGGCTTTTACCGACGGATGAATTCGGTCGGTATTTTAAACACTCACCGACAGACTTACTGACGGAAGTAATCCGTCGGCATTTAACGGTAGCTTCCATAATTACCGACGAATTTACAGACGGACATATTCTGTCGGTATTTCACACACTCACCGACAGATTTACCGACGGTTATCTTCCGTCGGTAAATCACAATATACCGACGGACTAAAAATCCGTCGGTATATTTCAAGCTGGAATCTCTTTTTTTTGGCGCGCAAATTCCGTCTGTAAAACCATCGGCAAATGGTTTTTTTGTTTTTCCGACCGATATAGCGACGGAAGGGGGAATCACCGACGAAGGGAAAGCCGACGGATGTAATCCGTCGGTGATGACGTCGGTAAAAAAATCACCGACGAACTTCTAATTACACACCGACGGAAGTTTTCTGTCGGTAAAACTGTGAAATCTTGTAGTGAATGATTCCTCACTTATTTTTTATATTCAAAATCATACATATATGAGCCTTTTAACTCACTTAACTTTTGAGAGGTAAAAGAAAGAATAGCTTATCTTCTTTATTTCTTGATTCCCTTATGCTTATGTGTATAAGACTAAATCCATTCAATTTGTAAAACAAATTACTAATCCAGGATTAGCATTGATAATATCACCAAGCCAGGAGTCATACTCACGACTTTGGCGCTCTAGCATTTATACATGTAACACCATTCATGATCCTCACTTATTTGTCGTGTCATTGATTAACCGGATGCTCTTCCATCACTTTCTCGGAGCTTTATTTGATTGGTTTTCCTTCTTCGTCTTCTTTATTTTTCATGACAAAGAAATTGCAAACGTCTTTTCTATTACTCTACTTCAAAAACTTGAATGCATGATATTGAACACGAGTAAAAATTGGATTAGTTTCGGCGGCGGCGGCGGCTCCTGTGAGAATCCAGCATTTTTCTCAGTTGCTTAACGACACCTGGGTTGGATAGTTCTCTGCTTAGCAATTAATACCACAAAATTAAGTTTCGTGTCAACACGAACTTAATACTAGAAATTAAGAAATTGATTGATTGATTGATTCCATGCTTTTTACGCATGAGTATGTGCTTTGCCAGAAATAGCTACCGGATTCGGAGTTTTCTTTCTTATACGCCAACAAGACTAAAGTTGAAGATTTCCGTCCAGTTCTAATTTGATGAGAAGTTTTGTCACGAGAGTATCTTCACATGGAGTTCTCCACTCCACGTGACGAGCCTTTCTGGGAAAAAGGAAAAAGAAGAAAAACTATTTTATGCAAGCTTGAAAATCTAAAGTTATTAACGTCTCGCATTGGCTCTTCTTTCTCCTTCCTTGAGTTTGTGCATCGCTTCCGAATAATTATATTGCTCTTGATCGTGGGATGTTACAATATTATTAGATTAATTAAATAAAGTATCCCTGAGCTGCACGTGATCGAATCCAGTTTAAGCTAAAGATATGGTTTTTCTTAAATGACATGGGAAATTATTTTTTTGGTGTAAAAATATTTAAAAAAAAATATCATAATTTTAAATTCTTTTAAAAATCATCGGTGTAATAAACCTAGATTTAATAAATACAAAAAAATCTTTTAAAAATCATATTTTTTAGATTCAGTTAAAAAAAGAATCCATTTTCTGGTGGGCTCAAATTATGAGAAGAGTCTAGTTTAATGGGTGCAGTTATATTTTAAATTTTACTTCGTATAAAAATGTTTTAAGAATTTATTATATTTTATATTAATAATATGTAAAAAATATTGTGTAAAAATCTTCTAATAACCTACTATATTTCTCTTGATATTAAATACATATGTTAGAAGTGTTTTTTATTAATATTAATATACATGTCAGAAATATTTTTCTTATATAATATTATCAACATAACATGTTATAATTTAGTTTTGTTTTATAAAAAGACTCATAAAGTATAAATAGATCATGAATTATTCAACTTAAAAGAATTAGAATTTTCATTATCCACTGCATATTTGTTTTCAAAATATATTCTTGCAATATTATTGTTTTTTCTAAACAAAAAACCATTAACTTAATCATCATAGAATCCTAGAATTTACCAAATAATTTTTTTTGCAAATATTATTTACCTGCCTCTAGCTACCTTAAATGAAAAAACAAATTAATAAAATTAATAAATTCATTAATTATCCAGGATATAACTTTATTCTCCAATTATTTGAATTTTCCAGAACACCATCGATTTGACTTCACCGTTACCCAAAAAATGATCTGCCCATGAGTCTGTCATTAAAGTCGGAAAAGCTTGCCTATTTGTAAGTAAATATTTCATAATAGCCTTATTAGTCCACATATCTTTCTTGATTTATATAGATAATTGGAATGATCATAAACGAAAATATTTTAACAATAAAAAAATAGTTATAAAATTGTTAATATTGCATAAAAACATTTCTCCTAGAGTATATGTTCATATGAATAAGGGAACCTCTGGTATAACTATTTATGTTCATTTAATCTACATTATGAATAAGGGAATGCATAAATTTGAACATAATAACATGAATTTTTTTTTATTAATTTTTGGTTTGGAAATTTTCCTTAAGTCAATCATAGGTAATTCTCTCTATTGGAGCATTAGGGTTGCTATAGTCATTTCCAAACTTGTTGAAAAGAAGTAATATAACCGATGCATATCTATTTTATTAGAGGTTGAATCAATATTCAGAAAAAGAATTAGACAAAAAATTAGGATAAATTCTTGAAAAATAAAACTTTTATTGAAGAGAAGTGAATGAAAGATTTTCATAAAAATTCTCATAGAATCAAGAATACACACACCTTGAATTAGTAATTGCAATTTCCAAAAACAAAACTCAATTATTTCAAGCTTTCTCTATTTTTTTTAATGAAAAATTTACATTAATTTAGGATGAAACCTTGTTTCATGATATGTACCTCTTTCTTATTCTTAAAAAAGTCTTCAAGAAGGATTACTTAATCTATGATTTATGTTTCATCTTCTATTATTTTTCTTTTGTTTCAAGAAATATTATGATTGATTTTGATTCTTTCATTTTCTATTGATTCTTTATTAATTGAGACATATGGATCTATAAGTTTATATATAGACATAGATTTTGTTCATGGGTTAACAAAAATATGCAAAAGCATTATTTGCCTTTGTTATTCAATGAGTCTCTTTCTTTTTGTATATGTCATTGTCATTTTCTTTCTTTTAAAAAAAAAAAGACATTTGTATAAACTATAATCATAAACCACATGTCACAAAATCTTTTCTCTTTGCATAGTTAAAATGAGAGAAATCAAATTAAAAAGTGGAAACAATCAACAATAGAACCACACGATGAATATAATTTTTGTTTACATTAAAACTCTAATGTGGAAAAACCTTGGGATCATAATCCATCAATAATGGGATTACAAAATTTATTTTGTAACTCAATTAGAGGGTATGTATACCATCATCAAAACAACAATAAAAAAAATTAATCATCCAAAAAAAATGATATCAAGTTATCAACAATAGTAATCAAAAAAAGATTGGCAAAACTAACAAATAGGTATTTAGAAAACACATAAAGATAGAAGTTTTTCAACTATCAACACTATTCAAATTAAAGAATTCATCGTAGAGAATTGTTAGTGTATATGATGTAACGCCTCATACTTTCATATGTATTTATAGTTGTTTTCCTGTGATTTGGTATGTAAAAATATGGATAATTTTTTTTTATACAGTTCTCATATAAAAGTCTATCGAAATTTCCACCAAAATTTCGGCAGAGTCTTCCCTATACTGGGAGATCCCAAGTTATCGACATATGCCTTGTTTACACTTCTAATATCTCACATCTCATAACTCAATCACGACTCAATCGTCCTGGGTTTCAAACCCACAAACATCATCATCATCACAACCATAATATTTATAACACACACTGAACAACAAATATCGTTAGAGAAGAATAAATGAGATAAACACGCACACATGAAACATGATTATATGAATTTTAGAGTTAAGTTCATCTATTCAAGTTTAAACATCAATTATACAAATTAAGTTATATAAATATTTTAATATTGCAAAATACAAGGATACACTCCCTAGAACTAAATAGCAAAAAGTGAACAAAAACTAGGATCTACTCCTGTCGTGCATACGATGGTCCTAAAACAAAATACATATTATTGAAACATGAATATCACAATAAGTATAATAACACAAATATCCAACAATTTAAAAAGGCAAACATGTATTCATATTCTATTCACTTCTTCATATTTGTTTCCATTGGAACTTTTTCTCATTCAACTACTAAAATCGTTTCATCTTCCATTTTCAACTTCCATTCAAAATTTCATAAGATCAACCACAATTATTTCTGCCTAACTCATTCCGAATACCAATTTCACCAGTATCATCATCACCTTGTAGGCGTTGATGCATAGTGATCCTCTTACCCGGGACCCTAACATACATTAAATATATGTTAGTCGATGCATGGTGATCCCCTTACCCGGGATCCTAACATACATTAAATGTATGGTAGTCCATGCTCTATAGGCATCAATGCATAGTGATCCCCTTCCCCAGGATCCTAACATACACTAAATGTATGCTAGTCCATGCCCCATAGGCATCGATACATGGTGATCTCCTTACCCGGAATCCTAACATACACTAAATGTATGCTAGTCCATGCTAATTTCACCCATTAATATTGTTATTTTTTGTTCGACCATAGTTATCATTACAAATTTCCATTTCAAACATGACTCGTTTCTTTTGAAAGCTAAGATATAATATCACATGTTCCCCAAAGGAAAAGGACCCAAAGTTTCACCCTTTAACGCGTCTAAATAGTCGCTTTAGGGAGTTTCTGAATCTGCCAGCAAAAGTCGTATTCCAACCTCTCCTCAGAGTTTTAACTATATCTGGAGTTCTAGGACTATGTTTCAAGCAAGGTTGGTCTCGTTGGAAAGCTAAGACATAGGGCTACAAGTCCTATGGGGGGAGAAGAACCTAGTTCTGCCTTCAAGACACTCGAAATAATTTGTCAACAAATCAGACCTACTGCCTTATAGGATCTGTCATGACCCAGTCTCGGTTGGTGACCCATAATTGGAGTTCTATAGCTCCAAATTGAGTAACACCAGTTTCCTTAGTTAGTCAACATCAAAAAATACAATTACTATGCAGGAACCAGATCTTAATTCCATCATCCTCTTACTCGAATTCTCTCCAAAAGTTATGAGACAAATCTGTACAGCTTTACCAACCTTTTCATTTACACACAACATCTACAATTCAACTTTTTCTCTTTTATCTCAACCCCTAGCAATATCACATACCATATAAGAGTGTCAAAAATATCTTTTTAAGAGCCAATTTATCCTATTTATTTCAATCTTCCCTCTTAACGTCAAAATAGAACAATCTTATCAATTTTACGAACTTTCCGAACAATATTTTTCTAAACACAATCCTTGACATTTCAACATGCATTGTTTCATCATTTTGACACAATGAAACACACGTCATTAAGCTAAATATGTCAAATTAAACATCCTCCCTCTTTGATACATAATTGACCGAAAGAATGGCCTTAAGGAACAAAGAGTTCCCTCATTCTTTCATGCTAATTTCATTCAATTCACAAACACATTCACATAAAGAAAACAACCTATTTTAATAAATTTATTAATGAAAACCACAATTTCCCCCTTTTTCTCTTTGCTCTTCATATGGTCGGCTAACTTTCCTTGCCCCCACTCATGTGGCCGACTTTTTATATCAATCCGAGTTCTCCTTAGAAATTAGGATAACAACCACTATTACCTTATACAATGTTTTTCCCGGCAACACTCACGACACTAGTTGTCATATATAATCTTATTTCCACTATCAAATTTCTCATCCTTTACTATTATAAATCAACATGCAGCATAAAAAAAGAAAATTTTAGAATGTATTAAATTCTTCAAAATATAAAGAGGTGAGGTGGTAAACACCTGTTCCTCTTAGTGGTCTCGTTCTGCTAGCTTGAGGTCCCACAGTCGATGCCTCTCCTGCTCCACAGAAGACCAATAATTAATATCATTCATTGCCCTTTTCAAAGTTTTCTTATAATCTAGCACGCATCATTATATGGTTTCATGCAAGATTTCCATATCCAAATTAGATCATTATTTCATGTTCACATAGTTATCCGTTAACTCGAACCGTGCAAACTTTTCCAAGCTAATTTCTTAACCCAAACTTACCTCACTGTATATGAGACTCTAATTTCCCATAAGTTTTTGTTCTTGGGGTTGTCCAAATCAGCCCCTTAACACCCATTAGTAGGGCTGTCACAATAGCCTTGCTTTAGTTTCTTAGAGACATTAAAAAAAATAAATTGGAGAGGTATTTACCCCCCCAAGCATAGATGTTCAGGGCTGTCATAACAACCCTAAAGTCTCTTAAAAATTAAGTCTCTTTATTGCTCCATTTCCTTTTAATTTTGGGGTTGTTTCAGCTCACACAAAACTAATTTTGGCAACAATTTCAATCACTCATAAATAACAAACGAATAATATTACAACAATCCATACGGTCAAGTTATAACTCATTATTAAAAGTATAACATATCCAAATATCAACTCCATCCAACGATAAAATTTCCAGAAACATAGGTTTAACTGAACTGACCTAAAACTTGTAGACTTATTGTGCAAGAAGTACAACTTCTGTTCGGAGTGGTTGGTTTTGATCTCCACCATTCGGAATCTAGATAGAATTAGGATGAACATGATATCCAAATTATAGCCCGATCCAATGGTGAACGGTGGAGAAAATGGTTGGCGACTGAGAATGTCCAGAAGTGTATTTTCGCAGAAAGTTTCCTCCTGTGATATCTCTCACACGGGGACTGATATAGACGATCCCTCTGGTGACAATGTACAAGACATGGAGGAGAACAACATATTCAAATATTGTTCTGATCCAATGGTGGAGTTATAGTTGTTGGAATTTTTGTCATCCATATGTCTTCTCTTTGTCTCCTAAGTTCCCTTGTTCCTTCTTTTCTCTCTTGTTTCTTGTTGATTTCTAGTTAAAAACACTTTTCCTAACACAATTGTTGGGTTCCTCCTTGTCTTTTTCTCTCTTTCTCTTCCAAGCTCTCTTTTCTCTGTTTTTTCTCCTCCTATTTTTCTGTCTAGCCATGGTTTAATGAAGAAGAGAGCTACTGCAATTTTCCAGCCGATCAAGCATATTTACAAAACTGCCATTAATGATTTTCATGCTATTTTTCAGTCTAATTCTCCACATTATTTGACAACCTTGCCGAACTCTGGTCACTGTAAAATTTTAATTGTATATGAAACTATATGTGAAGGAGGCTCTCATAAATGTTTAGTTTGATCTGATGGTTGGATTGAGCGTTATGCTTAATAACGCTAAATTGGTCAGTAGGTGATTTTTATGCAAGAAAAATCCAAATTTTCTTGTTGAACCCTTTTATAAAACATATACATTAATCCTCTAAACCCTAGGGGTCATTTTATCATTTGTACATAAACCCCTAAGCTTCTGTTATTTGAACATTGACCCCTCTTGGTCTTATGTATTTATTTTGTCCCCGTAAATTTTTCTTTCTAACAATTTAACACTATATTCACTTTTCATTTCATTAATTTCACCATTTTTATCTTGATTTAGGTTTCTTTAATTTAATTTAACCCATTTTACTATCAGTTAAATTTCTTATATTTTAATAACCTAGAAAAATTATAACCGGGGGTGTACATATGACCTGTAATCAATCAATTGGTTATATGTGGTATTGACTTTGTTCATGTATATATATTTAATTTATTAATAAATGCTTATTTATCTTTAATATTCATCAAATATTTGATTAATGAATCTAGAATAAAGATAAAGTCCTTAGAAAAAAAAAATATTTTGCAAAGAAAATTATACGATTGTTATAATTATGAGATTCTTATTACATCAAACCATTATTCCTGGTCAATGCTATATTAAGATTGGACATTAATTAGAGCTGTTGAGACTGATATATATGATGTTCTTTTCTTTATAAAAGGAAACAATTGTTCTCATAAACTGAAGTATGAGAGATACTTAGAACTAATATGTAGATGCTTGTCAGATAACTTGTACATTGAATTGACTAATATGTAGGTGTTTGTCAGATAACTTATATATTGAATTGACTAAACTAATATACAGGGAATTACAATTCTAAACCTAAAAAAATCAAGTAGGGACTTAATTGAATAGATTTCTAAAATTAGCCTAAAATAATATATATATATATATATAAGGAGTAAATTGATATTTTATCATTTATAAGGTTTTAAGGTTTTCTTATAAATAAAAAGATATGCCTCTTATTTCACGTGGATGGTGAAAAAGGTGAGTAGAGTACAATATTGAAATACCTACAAAAAAAAAAAGAGCTATTACTTTAAGGTATAACAATATCCCTTTATTCTAAAAAGGTTTATGAGATTTTTTACAGGTGATTCGTGTGGATTACCTTTAGAGGCCAAACAATTGGAAGACTTATGGTTTGCGACAACCCAACCTTGAAGCATATATTCAAAGTCGAAATAGAGTTCAAATCTTCAGGTAATCTTCGCATAAATCTTAAACAACTCTAAATCGTTCTAACAAGATTCTCGGGACTCATGAAAAAAAATTCAAATTTACTATTTTCACTGTATGTTTGTGTTTGTTAGAGAATAATATAAATTATATCTTGGGACATCACCTAATAACTTAAGCTTTTAGGTTGAATTAGTTCTTTGACATGGTATCAGAGGGTTGATGACTAAGCGGTCACAAGTTCAAATTTCAGCATCCCTATTTATTTGATAAAAATTAAGCACAAGGTAATGTGGGTCTATGCAAGTTTTAAGCTCCAAGAGCTTTCACTTGAGGGGGTGTGTTAGAAAATAATATAAATAATATCTTGGGACCTCACCTAATAACTTAAGCTTTTGAGTTGAATTAGTTATTTGACAGTGCTTCACGAAACCCAACTAGAATGACTTTCGTTTTCTCTTTCTTTGTAATACACACACGGTTTTGGACTCTAAATGGGATGGAATTCCAACATTTTTGGGCCATCCAATAATTTGAAAACTATTTATCAACTAATAACATATGACATGGACTTAGATTAAACGATTCTTCCATTTATGTTCCGAGATAGAGCTTTTATATTCTCGAATTTCTTTACGATTTTAGGGATTGATTGATATTTTTCTCTAGACTGTATAGTTACCAATTTTACAAAGATAGATGTATGCATAGTTCCTGTTTAGAAGTGCAGTAGATGTTGTTTTTTAAATTATTTTTCGCTTGGAAATACATCTAAATAATATATATTTTTTAAATTTTATTTTTGACATCATCACATCAAAACGATACAAAAATAAAAAGTATATTATAATTTAAAACTAAAAAAAAATCAGAATTTTTCAAAGACAAATTGCAACTGCAATTTCAAATACTTTGTAATATTGACAAGTATCGAAATCGAATCCAGAAAAATAATAAACATAGCTAGAAACGAGTGGTGAAATATGAATAGCTTTGAAAATAATAAACATAATTGAGGTGGCTCATCCTAGAAATTCAATGCACCAAGTCTAGTGGTGCCCAATTCAGACAAGTCCAAGGTGGAAATATGTATAGCTTTGTCTAGTTTTACCATTTTGATTAATCTTTTAATAAACACCGTGTGCAAGGGGTTCCTAGTTCATTATGGTCCAGTCAATATTGATGGAATTAATACTGGACCTACATAACCATTTTTCCAGTCAAAAACTTACTGGTCCAGTCTATGCTAATCAAATACTGGACCTACATAACTTTACTATCCATGAATATCAAGTCAAGTTGCGTTGTATTTGGAGAGAAGACCAAGGAAAGCCATACTGACAAGTCTTCCATCTTACAATCATCTGGGCCGCCAAACATTTTTTTCTGGTTAAGTATAAATTCAAAAATCTTATTTCTAAAAAAAAAAACTGAGACGTATACGAAGGATGTCCTTAAGAAAACTTTTCTCTATACAATGTCATTATTCATGATTCAACAAATTTCTCCTCTAAAACAAGGGTTACATAAATAACTAGACCAAGATCGAAAGAAAATACCAGCAAGCTTTGCAAACACAAAAAAAATACTATGGTGTTTTCAGTATACCTTGATTGTAAAAGTGCATGGTATATATAGGCTGTTAGCATGTACCAATTAGTCAAGAAATAAATTAGAAAATTAAAGAGTTGTTATAATAATTTAAAAAATAAAAGAGCTGTTAAAAAATTAAAGAGTTAAAATTGTTAAAAAAAGTTTTAAAATAAAAGAGTTGTTAGGATTTTGTGATTGTTTAAAAATTAATTTCAAGTATTTAAAAAATTACATTTTCAATTTAAGAGAAAAAAATTATTGTTAGAGATAAAAGGTTCATAAAATACGTGTAGGAGAGGCAATTAGATTACAGTTTCAATTTAAGAGCCAAAAAAAAATTATCGTTAGAGTTAAAGGTTCAGAAAGTACATGCATTGTCTCACAAATAGGAGAGGCAATTAAAATTTTTTTTCTTGCTCAGCTCAATCTTATGCTTTTGTGCTAGAGTCAACTATTATTTCCTTGTTAGTTATTATCGGATACCAAAATTTACTATGTAAATAAAGGTTATTCCTAATCATTTATTGGTATAAAACCTTATGTTCATTGCATGTCTTTATTGAGATGCAAAAAATCATGTATATAATATAATTTAAATTTAGAATAATGACTTAGCATATCTAATATAGAATTGTTATATTTTACGCGACAAAATGAATATCCATTTCACTATTCAACAACAAAAAAAGGGACTTAATTTTATGAATTTTCAATTGCTATTTATGAATTTATTATTTGTTTTTTTGTTTTTTTTTTCTTTAATCCAAATATTGTAGTTTCCGAATAACAATGGCAACTTATCAGTGCGAACTTTGTTGGCCAGTCTATTTTGGCTATTGGTTTCCGAATTAGCTGAACTGAGGTTTTAGTAGATACTGCAACATTTCAAATTCCATTTCGTTTTTAGTCTGTTTTGCAGCAGTGAAGGAATTTGCTTTCAATTTTACTCTGGCTAGACTTTTGTTCTCCCATCAGTATATATTTTGATGATATATTTATATGATTTCTTTTTTAAATAATTTTAGAAACAACGAGGAAAGGGGAAATTATGCATTCCGGAGAAGTCTCTATATATAGACTACATTCTAATAGAAGTCTCCCATCAATCTCCAAGAAGAGTACTTTTAGGGAATGATGGGATCTTCATTGTTGCTCGCTCAATTTCTCTGCCTCCTTTTCTTCCTTTCGCACTCCGAACCTGCTCATTCTTCTTCCAATTTCTCCTCTCCAGTAAAATTATGCCCCGGTGACCAGAGCCTGGCCTTGCTCCAATTCAAAAATTCCTTTTCCATCATGTCTCCTTCACCATTTAGATTTTCATGTTATCCACCCAAGAGAGTGCTGTGGAAAGAGGGTACAGATTGCTGCTCTTGGGATGGCGTGACATGCAACATGAAAACTGGCCATGTAATTGGCCTAGACCTTGTTGGGCTATTCCAGAACTCAAACACACACAATTTACGTGGTTCGGCAACTTGCCTACTCCACGGAGCTACTGGTTTGTATTAATGAAACTTACAAACAATACAAACAAAGGAGGAGGAGATAAAACTCTCTCAACTCAACTCTACTCTCTCAAGCTCTCTCTATTCTTCTCTGTTCTCTCTTCTCTCTGTGTTTCTTACGCTGCTCTCTGTGTTCTTCATGCACTACAAAGCACACACACACACATAGCTATACATATACAATGGATGATTGAAGGGGCATGATTGATGCCCACCGTTGCCTCCACTTTGTGTCCTCCACCATGTGAAAAAGGGGGATTAGGTATTCCCACTTGCACATGGTGGGTCATTGCTGTCTCCATAATGCTAACAGACCTTGGTTGCAGCATGCTTCATGGCACCCTCCATTCTAACAGCACTCTCTTCTCCCTTCATCATCTTCAGAAGCTCGATCTCTCTGGCAATGACTTCAATCGCTCTGTCATTTCATCTTCCTTTGGTCAGTTCTTGCATTTGACGCATTTAAATCTAAATTCATCGAATTTTGCAGGCCAAGTTCCCCCAGAAATCTCCCATTTATCCAGATTGGTGTCCCTTGGTCTCTCTTCCAACTCTGGGGAGCTGATGCTGGAACCGATTTCTTTCAACAAGCTTGCTCAGAACCTGACCCAGCTGAGAGAACTCTACTTGGGTGGAGTGAACATGTCTTTGGTGGTACCCAGTTCCTTGATGAACTTGTCTTCTTCTTTGTCATATCTCCAACTCTGGCGTTGTGGATTGAAAGGGGATCTCCCTGATAATTTATTTCGCCGATCAAACCTTCAATGGCTCGATTTATGGAGCAACGAAGGACTCACTGGCTCTTTTCCGCAATACAATTTGAGCAATGCTCTTTCGCTTTTGGATCTGTCAAACACGCGGATCTCAATACATTTGGAACCAGATTCAATCAGTCTTCTGAAGTCTGTGGAAGTGATGTATCTTGATGGGTGCAATTTTGTTGGCTCGAATCTTGGTCTACTTGGTAACCTCACGCAACTCATTAAGTTGGGCCTTGCAGATAACCAGTTGGGTGGTCAAATCCCTTTCTCGTTGGGAAAACTTAAGCAACTCGAGTACTTGGATCTTGGATACAATAGTTTTACTGGTTCAATTCCTGATGTTTTTGCTAATCAAACGCAATTGGTGTCGTTGGACCTCTCACATAACAATTTTCAAGGTCATCTCCCATTCTCACTTAAAAACCTTAAGCAGCTTAGTGACTTGCTTCTCTCAGCCAATAATTTTACTAGCAAAATTCTGAATGAGTTTTCCAACCTCACTAGACTTGCTAGTTTGGACCTCTCAAAAAACAAGTTTAATGGCAAGATTCCATCCTCATTTGGAAACCTTAAAAAGCTATATTACTTTACACTTTCTTTCAATAATTTTTCTGGTAAAATTCCGGATAGTTTTTTTAACTTCACACAACTCACCGCCTTGGACCTCTCAAACAATAAGTTTGATGGCCAAATTCCATCATCACTTGGAAACCTTAAGAAGCTACATTATTTGTCACTTTCTTTCAATAATTTTTCTAGTAAAATTCCGGATGATTTTTTTAACCTCACACAACTCACCGTCTTGGACCTCTTAAACAACAAGTTTGATGGTCAAATTCCATCATCACTTGGAAACCTTAAGAAGCTAAATTACTTGTCACTTTCTTTCAATAATTTTTATGGTACAATTCCTGATGGTTTTTTTAACCTCACACAACTCATCACCTTGGACCTCTCAAACAACAAATTTGATGGTCAGATTCCATCCTTACTTGGAAACCTTAAGAAGCTAGATTACTTGAAACTTTCTTACAATAATTTTTCTGGTACAATTCCGGATGGTTTTTTTAACCTCACACAACTCACCGCCTTGGACCTCTCAAACAACAAGTTTGATGGTCAGATTCCATCCTTACTTGAAAACCTTAAGAAGCTAGATTACTTGACACTTTCTTATAATAATTTTTCTGGTAAAATTTCGGATGGTTTTTTTAACCTCACCCAACTCACTATCTTGTACCTCTCAAACAATTTACTGATAGGAAGCATTCCATCACAAATAAGTAGGCTTTCAGGTTTAAACCATCTCGACTTATCTCATAACTTGCTCAATGGAACAATTCCATCCTCCTTGTTTTCTATGCCTTCTTTGCAGGCTCTTTTTCTTCACAATAACCAACTGTACGGCCAGATAAGTCCGTTCCTTTGTAATTCATTACAATATATCGATTTCAGTCACAACAGGTTGTATGGCCAGATTCCACCTTCAGCTTTCAAGCTTGAGCATTTGATAGCTCTTATGCTTTCCTCCAATGATAAACTGACCGGGAACATCTCCTCTGTCATTTGCGAGCTGAAGTTCCTAGAGATTCTAGACTTGTCCAACAATGGCTTTAGTGGATTCATCCCACAATGCGTGGGAAACTTCAGTGATGGACTCTCAGTGTTGCATCTTGGTGCCAACAATCTCCACGGCAATATCCCTTCAATCTATTCAGAGGGGAGCGATTTGAGATATCTAAACTTCAATGGCAACAAATTGAAAGGGGTGATACCACCATCCATCATCAATTGTGTTAATTTAGAATTTCTGGACCTCGGTAACAACATGATTGATGACACATTCCCTTCCTTTTTAGAAACGCTTCCAAAGTTGGAGGTTGTTGTTCTAAGGTCAAATAAACTCCATGGTTCTTTGAAGGGTCCAACTGTCAAGGACTCTTTTTCTAAATTACAGATATTTGACCTTTCCAACAACAGCTTGAGTGGTCCTTTGCCAACAGAGTATTTCAACAACTTCAAAGCCATGATGAGCGTTGATCAGGATATGGATTATATGAGGGCAAAAAATTCATCTACTTCTTATGTTTATTCTGTAACATTGGCATGGAAAGGTTTGGAGATTAAGTTTTCTAAAATTCAAATTGCCCTCACAACACTTGATTTATCCTGCAATAAATTCACGGGAAAGATTCCAGAGTCCCTCGGGAAGCTTAAATCTCTGATACAGCTCAACCTTTCTCACAACAGCTTCATCGGTTATATCCAGCCATCACTGGGGAATTTAACTAATATGGAATCGCTGGATCTCTCCTCAAATTTGCTTGCTGGAAGGATTCCTCCGCAATTGGTAGATTTAACATTTCTTGAAGTCCTGAACCTTTCGTATAACCAACTTGAGGGACCCATACCTCAAGGTAAGCAGTTCCACACATTTGAAAATGGTTCATACGAAGGGAACTTGGGAT
>Ga0325404_1003498_pt1 | contig 16708 bp, 14 predicted proteins | sample PopdelMetagenome_18_FD_205664 | JGI IMG/M metagenome (GOLD analysis project Ga0325404, IMG submission 205664) | Populus deltoides microbial communities from Bellville, Georgia, United States - Xylem-Control-R1 | ecosystem: Host-associated > Plants > Phyllosphere > Stem > Wood/Secondary xylem... | reverse complement strand
TTTCTTTTTTTATTTTTTGATATAAAACTAAATGTTCGGTGCAAACTGAATGATCCTTGGCTTATTCGTAGCCAAAAGGTTAGATATTATGTTCATTTAATTTCATTCTTTATTTTTTTTATTAATTCAATTTAAAAGTGACTTTGTATTTACATTTTATTTTATTTTATGATTTTGTTGATTATGTATTATTAAAATATTTTTCTCGAATTTTGTTTTGTATTTTTCTTTTCTGATCAAATTTCACATTTATTATGTTTTAGTGCTTTTTTCTCTTAAGCGAGTTTCCTTTCAAATCCAATTTTTATATGTATATTAAAACGAATAATGTGAACAAATTAATTAAAACTACAGTTTAATTTGTGCAGAAAACTAAAATTTATAGAATATAAAGGTGTTTTCGTTAGTTGTCCTAACATCAAGAAGTGATTGATAGAGAGTATATATACTTTTGTAGAGAAAAAAAAAAGATAGAATTTATATACTTCAGAAGCTAAAATGAAATTAAACCATTATACAGTGCCTGTATATATCAATCAAGACTTCTTCCTCTTCTTCTTCTCGAAACACAGTGCCACCTACCAAGTTGACCCAAAGCCAACAATAGAAAAGGAAACAACATTATGAAGAAGGAGACATAGAGGGGAGGTGGGTCGAGGCTCAGGAGACAAAATGTCGTGGAAAAAAACTAAAAAGCTTCGAACAAGTAGAAGAGCCAGAATTCTGTAGGGTTTGATACTGACACTTCACACCTACATCTCTTTAATTATGGCTTTCATGGAAGCTTGTTGATGTATTCTTATCCTCTTGGAGTTGGTTTTCAAGATGAGAAAACTAGACACAGACATCCAACTGTTGGAAAGAAAGAGAATATTTCTCTTGAAATAAAATGTTTTCTGAAGATTAGAAAATCAGCTCAATCATGTCAAGAGATTTTGAATTTAAGACTCTTTCATGTGTGAAATAAAAATAGGAAGACTTGTTAAAATATGAGGTTCTAAAAATTATTTTATTTATATTTATTATATATGTCGCACGTGTGCGGCGTCGCGGCGATCGTCTACCCTCAATGTATGGATATATATCTAGTAAATGTGGGGAGATAAGGAATTCTTTGTCTCTTAGCGGTGAAAAATGGAATGGGAGTCGCCACGTAATATTTTGGTCATTAGGAACCCTAACTGGTCTCAGAGATCGGATACGGAGACTGGTTGCGTAAAGGAAAGGTATTAGCACCCCAAATACGCCCTACTTAAAGTAAGCTGCATTGTTTTATTGTCTGATTAAAAAAATCTAAGGTTTTGTCATGTTGGTCTGTCTATGGTTCAAGAAAAGCCCTTCTCGATAAGGAGGTTCTTATCTTATGAGGTAAAAACCTAACTGGTCTCATGTCTATAAAGAACTATCTTTTTTAATATCGGGAATACGTTTTCCGTATAAATTCATAATCCCAGACATTAAAACAAAACAAAATATTTTTTTTTATTTTTTGAAATATTGGCCAAGTTCTCATGACTTTAATAAACTGGTTATTAAAGCCAAAATGTATGCTAAAATAATAATTTTTTTTGAGTTTTCTTTGTTGTATAAAAAATAAAACATGAGTTTTTTTAGCTTTGAGAGACTTGGCCGTATGCATGAAGACAAAAGTTTTTTTTTTTTTGAAAATCGGGTATTTTTTAATACCGGATTTGTATTTTTATGATATAAAAATACAAACCAATCTTAGTCTAAATGAGGTAGAAAAATCCGTTGAAAAATCACAAATTTTTTTTAAAAATAAAAAAACACACAAAAAAAGAGAAAAAAATAATAAATAAATAAAATAAAATGGGCTGGGCTGGGCCTGTATGGGCCCAAGCCTGGACTCAGCCCAGCCGCGTGGGTTGGGCTGATGTTCCAGCCCGAAGCAAAAAGGGGCTGGACTCAGCCTAATCACGTGGGCTGGGCTGATGTTCCAGCCCGCCGGAGAAGGAAAGAAACCCATGACTGGTTACTGTGCTCACGCACAGTAACCAGTTAATTAATTAGCCGGTTACTGTGCGCATGCACAGTAACCAGTTAATTAATTAGCCGGTTACTGTGCGCATGCACAATAACCGGCTAATTATTTTCTTCTTGCATGCAGAACGTGCACTGTGCACGTTCTGCAGGCAAGAAGGTGAATTAGGACCAGCGGCTAGGGGAGAAGAAGAATTACCTGAGGCGGTGATCTGGGGCGGTTGAGCTGGAGGTGATGCTGGCTGTTCTCGGTGACACTGCGGTGGCGGTGACTGTGAAGCCTAGTGACAGCGGTGGGCTTCTTCTTCGCCGTGTAGAGACACCAATCGGTGTCTTCTCCCCCTACCGGTTTTCTCCTTCTGTTTTGTTTTCTTCCTTCTTCGCATCTGTCTCTCCACCCGACTTCTCTTTATTCTTTCCTTTTCCTTTCTTCCTTCTCCTCTGTTCTCCCCTGTTTTTTTTGTTTCTCTCTCTCTCTCTCTCTCTCTCTCTCTCTCTCTCTCGGTCGCCCTCCCCTTTTTCTGCCGTTTCTCCCCTTTTTCCCTTTCCCTTCGGGTCACTATTTATAGGGGCAGGGGGAGCGGGGTCGACCCTGCCTCGTCCCATCGCTGCCCATGCATGGGGCGCACGTCTCCTGCACTACTGTGGCGCCGGCCGAGGTGGCTAGTGGAGGAGTCGCTTGCGGGGCACGGCTTCTCTGTCTTCTCATCATGAGGAGGTGCGGGTGGCGTCCGGTTTTGGTTTTAACAGGGCACGTGGGGAGCAAGAGAGGAAGAAACAAGGAAGAAAAAACAAAACTTCCCTTCCCCTGCTGCACGTCCAGGGGAAGAAGAAGAAGAAACAGTGCCGCCTAAAAACGGCATCGTTTCATCTTTTTTTTTTTAAACGCATGAAACAGCGTCATTTTGCTTAAAACACGCCATTTCATTTAAATGAAAACTGGCGCCAAAGCGCTAGATTTCAAGCCAATCCTTCAATTTAAGCGCGTTTTGCATTTGGGTCCTTGGTCTTGGATTTCTTCAATCAAGTTCCTAATTGGCCATCAAACTTCAATATTTATGCACTTAAGCCCCTGATTTGACCAAATTAACTTCAAAAATTATAATTTGACCTTAGAACTTTAATTTCTTTCAATTAAAGCCCAAATTAGCTCCAAAATCAATTTTTCTTACAATCAAACCCTTCATAAATTCAATTAAACCTTCAATATAATTTAATTGAGTCCACCAACATCTAATTTTGAACTTTTCTTCCTCGAATTGAATTTTCTTTGTCAACAGGGCTATCATCAGTCAATAAAATACTGCCAAATTTTAATTTTTGTATTTTTAAACCTCCCCAACCAAATTTTGAGCGTTCTAGCATCCTCTTTTCACTGTTATATTTTTTGATAATATTTTTTTAATTTTTTTGTATTATATATATTTTTTAAGAGAGAGGAAAAAATGTGAATTGGGGAATAACCCAAAAATGGGTTATGACAATGTAATTTAAAAAAATATAGTATTATATGTGTTTTATTCAAATAATTTTAGGGACCTTTTAACCTCATAGAAATTTGTATTATTCTTTTTCCCTCGGATTTGATAAAATATTTAATATGATTGATCTCGTATCATAGATATTTTTTTTTTATCACATTAGACATAAATTAAAAAAAGATATTCAATATTATTATGGGATGTGTTGTAAATAAGAAATATTATGTTTTTCTTGTATTGATTTATCTTGTGTAATAGGTTGCACCATAACAGATATATAATGCCCTAATAATATAAATAGCAGAGGAGCCTCCCTGATTTGGGTGTTTACCAAATTATCTCAAAACCCTGTTTTAACTTGGTATTAGAGCCTCTCTATCTAAAATAGATTTACACTTTCTTCTCCTTCACCTTGTCGGCTCAGCTTCTTCCTGACCTCTCTATCGCAAATGTGATTCTAGGCCTCTCTGATTTCCTTTGACAGGTTTTTCTCCTAGCTGCCATAGACCTTGTTCCTCTCGTCTCTGTCGTAAACATGATTTCAATATTCTTTGCATGTTTGTTATTCTACGTAATCAGTCAAAGCATGCTCATCTCCTTTTTCTTAGTTTGTTTTGTGTGACAGTGATTCGCAGTTCAACTTCTGCGTGATTTATCTTTTATCTCTATTCAGCTTTTGCCATCTTACTACTACTAATCTGACCTGTCACGATTATTACTATGGATCCATCGGTTAGTGCTGCTACTGGCATCAATGTCAACCTTTCTTCTCCAAATTCATTCTCTCCAGCTCCTAGACGAACAACAACAATCAACACAACCATGACTTCCTCTACTGCGACAACAACACTTATTCCCCTCTCCGACACTCAGCATGATATTAATATCAAACTCACCAACAACAATTATTTGTTTTGGCATGTGCAGATGAAGTCGTAAATGCTTGGTCAATGAGTCTTTTTGTTTGTTGACGGCTCGACTCTATGGCCCTCTCCGCATGATCTGTCCAGTACTGTTTTTGTTGCCTCTTCTAGCGTCAATTCTAGCCCTTCCCCAATGTTTTTGACTTGGAAACAACAAGATTAGCTCATCCCTTAGCACTTTGTTGTCCTCTCTCTCAATTGATGCTCTCTATCTTGTAGTCGATTGTCCAACTTCTGCCAGTGTTTGGAGCACTCTTGAACATGCTCTTGCCTCTCCATCAAACTCTAGGATCATACAATTGCATGGCTCTCTTCAGGATCTTCGACAAGGTAATGATACTGTCACTCTCTACTTGCAACACGCTAAAGGTTTGTTTGATGAATTAGCTGCAGCTGGCAGACCTATCTCCTTTACTGATTTCAACTTAGTGATGCGTTAGCAGAAAATTCTGCCACTTGGTTTCCTGACACAGGTGTGAATCACCATGTTACTCTAGATATTACCAGTATGACACACATAGAACCCTATCTCAGTAATGATCAATTACATGTTTGTGATGGTAAAGGACTTGTTTACCTAATATCGCACATAATATCTTACATACTCCAAAACGAGTCTTTACCTTGTCTAATATATTACATGTTCCACAAATTAAAAAAAAAAAGATTACTCTCTATTCAACAATTTTGTAATGAAAATTCTGTCTTTTTTGAATTTCACTCTTCTGTTTTCTATGTGAAGGATCTCATCACTAAGGAAGTTCTTCTTTCCGGTCAGAGTAAAGATGACCTCTATGTCCTTTCAGAGTCTTCTGCCACATCTCTGCCGCAAGATTTGTTGTCTGCTAGCTTGCCTACTTTGGCCGATATTTAGCATCGTCAACTCAGTCACCCAAATTCATGTATTTTGAGTCTCTTAGCATCCAATAAAAAGATTTACTGTAACTCTTGTCATCTCAAATTTCAGTGTCAAGCTTGTCCGTTAGGAAAATCCTCTCATTTGTCATTAGGACCTATAGGTCATAAAACATTTGCTTCTCTTGAACTTATTTTTAGTGATGTTTGGGGCCTTACTCCTATGCTATCTTCTGATGATTTTTGATATTTTATCATATTTGTGGACGCGCATATAAAATTTATTTGATTTTATCCTATTGTCGTAAAATCAGATGTATTCAATATGTTTCATCAATTTCAATTCTTTGTTGAATGTCAGTTCTCTCACAAAATCAAATCTGTTCACACTAACTCGGGTGGTGAATATCGTAAATTAAATTTCTTTTTCAAAACCATCGGTATTCATCATCGCCTCATATGTCCACATACATATGAACAGAATGGTATTGTTGAGCGTCGTCATTGTCATATTATTGAAACTGACCTTACTTTTCTTGTCCATTGTAAAGCACCTAAAAAATTCTAGAATTATGCAATTAAAACTTCAGTTTATCTCATTAATCGTATGCTAATTTTTGCGAAATAAATCTCCCTTTGAATGTTTGTTTCATCAAATGTCTGATTATGTTTTTTTACGTATTTTTAGATGTCTATGTTTTTCCTTACTTCTTCCTTACAATGCTTATAAATTAGACCATCGCTCCACTTCATATGTGTTTTTAGGCTATAATTCATCTCAACTAGGTTATCGTTGTCTTGATTTGTCATATAATCATATCTATATCTCCCGTCATGTTGGATTTCATGAACATGTTTTCCCATTTAATGAGTTTGCCCATTCACCTGCATATATCACCATCAGTCCCTCCTCTCTGTTTACTAATATCTCCAGCCTACCCTTCCTCACCATCTTTCCAACACAAATTGCCTCAGCCACACCACCCCTCCCCAATAACCCGTCGGTCCCCTCACCATCATCTCCATCTATCTCTCTTGATTATTTTTACAAGTTCAAGTTATGCGGTGCCAACATTATCTCTGTCAAATTCTCCCTTTGTTGTTGTGTCTCCAGCTTCGCCGCCAGGTTCTGCTTCCCCATTTGGGAACTCTGCTTCGTCACTGCTAGGACTAAACTTATGTGTGGATCTTTTCACATATTCTCTTCCACAACAAAACTCCACTAACCGGTCCCCTGTTCCGCCACTAACATGACATCATCTCATGGTGTTGCGTCCTAGACAACAGAAGACTGTCAACATCAGTTCTGGTTTTGTTTCCTCTTTGCTAGCTTCAGCTCTACGGGTAACGTCTCCCTCTACTCTTGAGCCTTTGAATTTTAAGGAAGCTGATCAGTATTTGTGCTGACATACTGCCATAAAGTCTGAAATTGTAGCCTTATATGCCAATGCTACTTGGTCATTGGTGCTGTTTGATCCTTCTATGAATATTGTTGGTTGTTGATGGGTGTATAAAATCAAGCACCAAGCTAATGGTGTCATTAACCGCTACAAGGCTTGCTTGATTGTGTGAGGGTTCACTCAACAAGAAGGCATTAATTACTCAAAAACCTTCAGTCCTGTTGTTAAACCAACTATTATTTGGTTAGTTCTCACTATTGCAATATCTAAAGGATGGCATATGCGACAACTTGATGTTCATAATGCTTTTCTCAATGGTTCACTTTGAGAGGTTGTTTACATGGAACAACCCTCAGGTTTTGTTGACTCTGCTTTACCTACTCATGTCTATCGCTTTCACAAGTCTCTTTATGGCTTAAAACAAACACCACGAGCCTGGTATACATGACTGAGTGATTTTCTACTAATCATTGGTTTTCGGGCTTCAATGGTTGATACCTTTTTATTTATTCTGAATGAGAATAATGATATATGTTATTTACTTGTTTATGTGGATGACATCTTACTTATCGATAATAACTTTAAATTGATTCAACACCTTATTACTTTACTGAGTTTGGAGTTTAAACTTCATGATTTGGGTAATGCTCAGAATCAATTGGTTTAGGTAAAAAAAAAAACAAGAAATATATTACAAGAAATTTTAATTAATTTTTTTATTAAAAAATTTTATTTTAGTTATCTTTAAAAAAATTATATTTTTATTATAGATGGATGATTCTGATTTTATTTAATATCAAACATTCATCTACTTCAGTATGTCAAAGGTGTTAACACTTATAATAAGTTGATAGATGATTTTACAACACACTTAACCAAGTTTTTTTTTTTTTTATCAAAACTTCATTTTTACAAAATATCAAATAGATTTTCCTGGATAGAAATGGAAAAAAAAAATCTAACATGTGATTTTGAAAAAATACACCATTTTTTTCTTTTGAGAATATACATGTCATGTTTTGTTTTTTTATTTGACAAAAAATACTTTGTAAAAAAATAAAATTATGGTAAAAACAAATTGATTTAAATTACGATATTATTCATCAACTATTAAATCTGATCATCATCAATAGAAAATTAGTAAAAAAATCAAATACAAATTTTTTTTTTATTAATAGAAGAACCATGCGCAACAATATATCTCCTATTGAATCCATGACCCCGTTAATCACGTAAAGATTTATTAAAAGGCATTAATATATCCCATGAAGCATTTCCAAATTAAAGAAAAAAGCAAAGATAAAACATAATTGAGGCATCCCTATCCTTATGGTCATGTCCCATCTTGTGTGATATTAATTGTTTTCTAAAATATTTTTTAATTTAAAATATATTAAAATAATGTTTTTTTAATTTCTTTTTTTTAAATTAGTATATTGAAAACATTAAAAAATTAATTTTAAATAAAAATAAATAAATCTACAAACGCGGCTGCCAATGGGGCTATAAATGACCTCTGTGAGCTCAAAGTGACTGTGATTCCATAAGCTGGGGACACTGTGACCTCTGCGAGCTAGCCAAATACAAAGATGCCAGCCAAATCAATCAATCATTTCTATCTTCGTTTGAGTCCAAAGAAGAAGTACAGTGTCAAAATTTGATGAGTGAAAATATTTCCACTTGATGAAGGAATGGACCTGCCACCACAGCTGGAACCACAAGTTCAGGTACCATCCTATGCAAGTGGGAGGAGCACTTCATGACCGGCTTTATAGTAACCCCATGAAAGGGAAGTGCAAGCTTTCTGGTAACTGTTATGGCAACTTAAAGAAAGTTGAGCAGTTAATTGTCGTAGCTATATGTATTAATTGCTCACCTATCATTTTGAAAGTGACTCTACACCCACCAACTTTAGGTTCCGAAAGTTTTTTGAATTAAGCCTTTATTTCTGTCCTCAAATGTTATCTAATGATTAATGTTTGGAAATGAAAATCTCAATTATGCATAACCAATTTGTACGTGAGTTTATATTTGTGGTTATAATTTAAAAAATTTAGATTTTAAAAAAGTTGTTTTTAGTTGTAGTTTTAAAGAAGTTTAAAAAATATATATTTAAATAAAAATATGATACAAGACGGATTTTTACGAATAAAATAAATAGAAAAGTATATCTTCTTGAATAACAAAAACAAGTTATTTTAATTTTTAGAAAACTAAAATTTAAAATGTAATTATTAATGAGCTTAGTATAAAAAATAGAAGCTATTACAATACTAAATAATATACTAATTGTGTGTTTATTAATATAATGCAGAGTACTCTTCAATTAAAAATACATTAAAATGATTTTTTTATTAAAAAATTTAATATCAAAACTATAAAAATATATATATATAACAAATTAATTTAATATTTTCCAGAAATATTTTTTGAAAATCATAAAATAGTATTCCTATCCCTAGTAATAGTTTATGCACAAATCATAGACTGATTAACTAATAGCAGGGACTAGGGAGGATAGCATGGCAATAATGGCCAGCTTGCACCAAATTTTGAAAGGGCAAGATTCCCTTCGAATTGTTTTTTAATCACAGCCAAGATATGGTAATCAAGTTCATCATGGAGTATAAAAGATATGAATCATTGAACTAAAAAGGAAATTAATAATTTGAGTTCATAGTAGCATTATTTGATTACTTGTATAAAAAAGATTCCCTAATGCTAATGAATGGTCGGAAATCATGATTTGCTTGGAGGGCACCTCAATGCAATGGCCCTATCCCAAAATGCTGAACCCAAATTTAACTTCCAACTTCTAGCTTTATCATGCTTGAGTAAGCCCTAGTGAGGTACCCAACCTGGATTTCCAATGGTGCCATTTTTTTTAATTACGAGGAGAACATCAAAACCATGCATGCATCAATTTTGACTTTGCCAACACTATAAAGCTTGTTGCATAGATAAGATAACTATGAGCTATGGAGGTATTTTATCACATCAGACTCTTATCAAGGCAAGCTTATCTCACTTTGGTGGCACCATTACCAAAGAGACTAGCTAGATGGCTCAAAATGGGGTGGCCGACCCAACTTGAAAGAAACAATTCCAGAGTAGAGATGAACAATGAGTTAGTTGTTTAATTTAACCTATCATGGAGAAAGAAAAAAGGGATCTTACCACCTGAGCTTGCCACCACTAAAATTGTTAACAATTTGCAAAGAGTGTCAGTTCTGGTGGGACTCATCTCTCCTTGATGATGATCTTTGATCATGACTGCTTGTCCTTTTAGGCCTACGTAGAAAGGGAAAATTCTCTTGTCACCCATGAATATAATTGCTCTGTCGAGATAGATATGTTATTGGCATTACATGTAAGATATTTGGTGCAAACTGTAAGAACTTTATTAAAACTTAATCAATTAACGATGTTTTGAAGTATAGAGAAAGCCATTTATCCTTGCATCGACCTCATATTGTCGCGAGCTGTAACGTAATTAACACCAATGAAATTAACCATGGATTAGATCTATGAATTGACTTGGGATTCAGTTGATGCATGCTAAATTCAATTGATCATGTTATTTGGTGATATATAGGGAGTTTTCGGCAACCCGCAATTTTATCATTATCTAAAATTTTTAAAAAGATTCGAGTGATTAAAAATAACATGCATGGTGTTTCAAGATAAAAATTTAAAAAAAAAAACTTTTCATCTTATTCTTTAAAGATTGGTTTTTTGGTAAAATCTAAAAATAAAATAAAATTATATAGACTTAGATCTATATAAATATCTCAAAAAGATCTATATAACTCTTTTTTACACTATTGTGGTTCAATACTCATAATTGAAGTTCCCAAATAATTTTTTCATAAAATATGCAAAATTTCCTTTTGCTTTTTAACTATAGAGTATCTTCGAGTCACCATTTATATAGGTATTAAAACTAAATTCTTTCTCGATCGAGTTTTAAATAAATTATTGGTAATTGTGCTGGCATGCATACACCAATCTTTGTTTCTTCAACCCCTTCCCAAGACGATAACATGGAAAATAAATTGAATTGCCCTAAAACCTCACGTGGCTGCAAAATTCCATTTCACTTGTACATAAAAGCTTGAATAGACAATGCACTAGCCGGTTTTTAAGTGTCCCTTTTCATGGCACTAAAACTTTCTTTTGAGCTTTTTACTTGTAGAAGTCAATGCTTTTTCAATAATTCTTTCATAAATTTTTAAAGAGGTTAGCTTTTACACCGCGCGTTCAAAATAGTTAATTTCCCGAATTTCTTTATAAAACAATTTTTATATTTTTTATTTCTTTAAGAACTTTGTTATTTATTTTCAAAATAATTCAATTAGAAACTTGAGACTTGCGAACGAGCTAATTTAAATTTCACGTAAAGCCAATTAATCCAACTTAATGGATCTCTAAATTATTGATAGATATAAAAAGATCACAGATTCAATTACCAAAAATTTAAATACAAGAAATTAAATTTATTCACACATTATTATATAAGAGGTAACTCCTCAAAATATTATTAAAACCCGTAGACTTTAAAATTACAATTACTGTAATATTTTAATGATTTTTTAGCAGATTTTTTTATGATACTGTGGTAATTAATTAGAAGAAGGAAAGAAACTCTGTCATGCACGAATTATAAAGGCAAGTACAAGGATCTAATTTCGATTCTAAAGACAGTAAAAAAGCCCTTTTTCTTTTTCCACTGCAATCATCTGTTAGTGTAGCTAGTTCGTGCAAGAACCAACTTTCATTGACGAGTCATCAGTTCTTGACAACCCTAACCCTAACTATCCGACAAAGCCTCCAACAGAAACATTTTCTATGACATTTCCTTCGGACAAGACACCCACTTGTTCCATTTAAATTAATCAGTACATACACAGTGACCTTTCAGAATTTCTTAACTAATCAATAGCAATATAAGAATCCCCCCTGTAATCCCCCCTAGTACAATCATTACCAAAACCTTTGATTTGATTAATCAATTTGCATAATAAAGAACAACCACCCAGAGGTGCTTACAAATCCTGATTCTTATTGATTAACCTTTCAGTTAATACATGTGAAAATGTTGTTTTTTATTTAAAAATATATTAAAATATTTTTTTAAAAATTATTTTTAACATTAGCACATCAAAATATCCGAAAATATAAAAAAATTAATTTTAAACAAAAAAAATATATTCATAAAACAACATCTAAAATATAATTTCAAACAACACCTAGATATTTGGGTTGCAATACATGCATGTATAGTTGGTTTAAGGTTGATTTAGATTCTTGTACAATTAGGGTGGCTATGGATGGTAAGGTTAGCAAATTAACCTGATTATTCATGATATTTATTAAAATTAATTTGAAATTAATTGAATTGAATATCATTTTTGGTAATACATTGATTTCTTGAAAATTCAGCAAACAACATATGGATTCTGGTTCTTTTATTAGACTAGGTAAAAAGCCTTGACCGATAATATTGTTGAGGTTATATGACTTCAGTATTTATTGTCAGATCTGCAGATTACTCCTACTTCTGTGCATACATTTTGGTGTTATAATATATATGCTATTTCTTTGTCTACGAATTCTATATTTCATGCTTGTACTCAATATGTTAAGGTTCATTATTATTTTGTACATGACAAGATTGCCAAGAAAGACATTCAGATTCATTTTATCTCTTCCAAGGATCAACAAGGTGTGTTTGTTTTTGAGGTGGCTTTTGCATGTGGTTGTGATTTGAAAAAAGTAAGTTTAGAAAAAAATACTTTTAGTTGTAGTTAGTTGGATTTAGATACGTATTTGGTAAAAACGGTGGTTGAAGTTTATGTGTAGCAAAACTATGTATAAAATATTTGGATAAAATGTTTACCCTATTATTTTTTGCGTTAAAAAGCGCTTTTGAAAAAAATTAATTTTATTTTTATTTTTTTGCTTCAAATTAATATTTTTTGGTATTTTTAGATCATTTTGATACGTTAATGTCAAAAATAATTTTTTTAAAATAAAAACATATTATTTTGATACATTTCCGAGTAAAAAACCACTTTGAAAAGCAACCGCAACCTCACTACCAAACACCCAGGGGAATATTTATGAAATTTAGTTAAAAAACATGTAAAAACTATTGCACAAAACTTGCATTTCAAACTTAATTTTCCAGTGGGGTCCTGCAGGATAAAACACAGTTTTCTTTGTTACCAAACATGTTATTGCGTTTGTTTCACCACTCACGTGAAAGCTAGTACAAAACAAATACACTCTATGTCACTTCCTACTGTTTCTTTTATTGATTTTCAGTTCAAATTTCAAGTTAATCATTCACCTTCAACTTAAGGAGTCGTATTATAGAAAACTACACAATAAAATATGTATATAATTAGGAAATATTGATAGGTTTAAGGAGTCGTATTATAGAAAACTACACAATAAAACATGTATATAATTAGGAAATATTGATAGGTTTAATCTTGTATTGTAATCTCTATATTAATTATTGTACATTGTCTACATATATAAATAAAAAAGATTGGCTATCTAATTACTCGAGTCTTCTATTCTTCTCAACTAAATTGAATTTATTTATTTTTAACAAATGTAAAACTAAACTTAATTGACTATTTTAGTTTAATTTTTTTCAAAAAAAATCGATTTCATTGAGTTTTATAATCAAAACTAAATCATTTAAATCGATACTAACTTCTAGCTTGGGTGGTTTTGCTGCTTAATATAAGTAATATAGTAATATGTGAGATTCTGATTCGAAGAAAAAGAGGAACAAACAAATAGGATTACCTAAATCTTTGTCTTTGCCATCCCAAAGCTCAGGTTCCTCCAATTTGCAACGCAACTCTCTTAATTGAAGGGCATGTTATCAAAGATTGATTGGGTTTTGATGTCGTTTTTCGAGAGTAAGGACACGAGTGGTGGGTCATACAAAGTCTAGGGCGTGGCATTGAGTGCCTCTACATTCTACTTTATGAACCGTCTATTGTTTAATAAATATATATCATGGGAATCTTGAGATATGACTTTGGTGGAAAAATCAAGTTTTAAAAAATTAAATTTATTCTCATATTATTATTTTAGATTCGATTTCCTCCTCCGAGGGATTGGTTGAGGTGAAAACGTAAGATTTATTCAATTTGAAGTCTTAGATTCAAATTCCATCACTGACTTTTTTTTAAGATGTATATTTTCCTAATCTCATTCTTAATACATTTATTTTATATAAAAACTTGGATTTGATTTTAAAAAAAGATATAAGATAAAACCTCTCGTGAATTGTACAATGGCTTCATTAAAAAAACAAGCTTTCGAATTCAGAAATTGTTACTACAAGACATATCATAGTAAATTATATATAAATTAATGTTTTTGGTTTTGAGAAAAGAATTAATTAACTAGTTCCTCTCGTTTAAAGAATTAATTATTTATTCATTGAGCTTTAAGTTATATATATTATATATATATACACATGCACATGGCTTTAAAGAATCTCTTAAAGCCGCCGAACGGGATTACAAATTAGAAAGATCCAAGCGAAGGCAATGCATGATTGGATGCATCGCATACTGGTTCAATTCATTTACCCATTTTCACATTACATCAGAGCATTCAAAAGTTAGAGAATATAGGAGTTAAGGTTCTGAATTTTACAGGAGACTGTAAGCAACCCTCCTCTTGTATTTATATGTGAAGGGTATACAATACACAATATTATAATTTTATACAAGGTAGGTATATATATATATATATATATATATATATATATATATAAACACAAAATAATACTTTTATTCATATCTGGCTTTCCATAATACGAAATGACTGTGACATGTTTGCTGACTGATCATCTGGTTGTACTCCTTGAATGCTTTTTTCTTTTACTTTTACTAGCTTGTGAGCTTGTGGAGGCCATGAGGCCTTCCAAGATATCGTATAAAACTTTAATTTATGTTGTCCCATCAACATTTTACGTAAAGCTTCTCAGTTTTTCCAAGGATAAGACACCCCACAACTCACATGCTTGTATCACGACAGAGTGATCATTGGGCGAGGATCGGCATAACGTTTACATGTGGTAATGTGATCCGATGGTGTTGTGTGAGTGTAGATTCTCATTCAAAACTATACAGGCCAGGCATAGCTTGAGAAATATAGGTGACAGAAAATGAATTTTTAAATTTTTTTTGACATAGTTTAGTAAAATTTGTAGGAGAATAACTTCGGCTGTAAAAATATTTTGAAAATAGCATATTTTTAATATAATTATATTTTTCAATATAAATTCTTTACACAAACGCTATTAGAACACAACCTCATTTTCTAATATCAATTTTATATCTCATTGCTGTTGAGAATAGGGTTGTGTAGTGATGTTTCCTAAAACTTTTTTATAAAACAATTAATTTTATCAAAAACCAACTCAAGTTTTTATAAAAATTCAATTGCTAAAAGATAAAATTTAAGAGCTATTGGCTAAAGTGATAAGTTGATGTGGTAGAAGAGAGAAGAAAAAAGGGTCATGCGGAATACACCAGGGATCCGCTTTTTATATACTCTGTATCGTTAGAAAAATATCGACGAGATGATTTTAACTATATTTTGAAAGATCATTAAATAAGGTCATAATTAACCATAAATTAACCTCATCCTTCTATATTGAGTTTGGTTGAGAATTGAGTTTTATAATTTTTTTATTTTATATGAGATTATTCTAGTTTCACGATATATATCGTGGGTTTGGTGGTCTTAACTCATGTTATTTTTTTTCTTTTCAATTATATTTTTAAAATTATATTTTTTAATATTGGTTTGTTTTTGTTGAATATAGACAGATCCACGACTCATTTCTCGATTTTTCTTGTTTAAAGAAAACACACTAGGTGTGCTTAAACATATTTTTTACTTTAATTTTTTTTTATGTATACCATAACGCGCGAGCTATCTATCTGGTCCAATCTATAAACAAGCGTGATAAACTAAATATCCCAAAAAAATATACTGTGCGGGTAACATGGAGTAGCCAGCCAAATGGGAGCATAGGATACTGATTTTAACGCCGATAGGTCCAATACCTATTCAGCTGGAGTTGGGTCAGGGTCCACACCTAGCAAACCCAACAAGTAGAAATGGGTCCAGAGCATGTCTTTCCACAGTAAAAATGGATCCCACATCGGTCAATAATACTACTGCACAACCATAGCACTGTACTATATACCATCAAAGCATGCAAGCAAGCAGTGAAACGAACAAGAACAACCCAAGCAGCAGCAGCAACAAGTAAAGAAAGTGGTCGTGATTTTTGGCATCCCCATGGGCTTGGACTGTTGATTGATTGTGAAATGTACATGAATTATGATAAGGTTTGTTGTTCAATTCAAAAAGACGAGTTGTTGTGGTGCCCAAAACAGGGCCCCCCACCATTTTCATTCTCAACCGCCCAATGTGCCCTTCAAGAAGACACGAAAAACACTTTGCTAATTGTGGATATTATTTTAACCCTAAGCCGAATTCAAGTTCATACCTGGAAACGATAATCATAGGTCTTAAATCTTACCTCGTATTAAAAATTCAGGTCACAAACTAACCTGGACCAGTAAAAAAATGCATTTATGGATCTTAATCATATTAATAATATTATTGTCATCAATTATGCAAAATAATGGCTTAATTTTATAGTCATTATCGTGACTAGCCCACCAAAACTTGCAGTGCTACTAATTATTTTAATAAATAATCTTAATATTAGGTCACCGCCTGTCCGTGTGGCATGATGGTGACATGGCTGTGGGACCTACTTCAATCAAGCGTACACGTGTTTGGCTGTGAATGGACATGTAGAGAAAGAAGAGGTCTAGTGTGGCTACCCACGTGGACGTGGGGCCTAGCTAATTGGGATTCTAAATAGACATTGTCAAACAGATGGGTTCATGGAGTAGGACCCATTGAAACAAGAGAATGAAATCCGAAGTGCAATAAAAAATTCACCTCAGTTGTCGTGCCTTGTTTGGATTAT
>Ga0325404_1003494_pt1 | contig 16715 bp, 6 predicted proteins | sample PopdelMetagenome_18_FD_205664 | JGI IMG/M metagenome (GOLD analysis project Ga0325404, IMG submission 205664) | Populus deltoides microbial communities from Bellville, Georgia, United States - Xylem-Control-R1 | ecosystem: Host-associated > Plants > Phyllosphere > Stem > Wood/Secondary xylem... | reverse complement strand
TTTGTTTTTCAAAACAAAGTGTGAAGAAAAAAAAAGAAAACTAAAAAAATATCACAAAAAAATAAAGATAAGAAAAAATAATTGTGATAAATAGGTAAATTATAAAATAATAAAAATTTCAAGTATAAAGAGATAAATATTAAGAAAATTTTGTTTTTTTAAAAAATATAATAATAAAAATTACAAATTTACCACTTCTGTAGTAAGAAATTTGAAGAAAATTTCAATTGTGCCATTTCTAAAACAATTTGTTTTTACAAAAAAAAGTGTAAAGAAAAAAAGAAGGAAAAACTTAAAAAAATATTACAAAAGAATAAATATAAAAAATAGTGATTAATAGATGAAGTATAAAATAATAAAAATATCAAGTATAAAAAGAGAAAAAAGAATAAAAGAATAAAATTGTTTTTTTTTAAAATAAAAACATCAAAAATTACAATTTTGCTACTGCTATCTATCGTAAAATTTACAATTATGCATTTTCTACGTGAAAACATCATTTCCTATAATAATAACCTAGGATTTGAAGTTTCAACTCCTAATTAATTGCTTTTTTGCTATTTTAAAAATATAATAATAAAAATATTATTTTAATATATTTATGAGTAATTAATGACCTTAAAAGGTTTGATAATTTATATATGTATGCCAAGATAAAATAAACAAGTCCTACATTAACTGTAAAAAATCAGTTTGGTAACTAAGAAAGTGTATTTCATTTTTTTATTTTTAGGATTTAAACTTTAATATCAACACTTGGAAGAACCCATTCCTCTAAACTTATCAGACTAATATGAAAATTATTTATTAAATTATTTATTATATATTCAAAAACAATTTGAGTAAACACTAAAGAAGTTACGAGCAATGATGCTTCAGTCTGGCTCTTATGAAATAATGTCAACCCACGTATTCATGACTTCCCCCTCTTCAGAGGGCCCCTTTATTCATGTTTGAAATCTTGTAAAACTATGTATTCTAGGTTTAGGCTTACTGCTGAGTTTCCAGGCTTTCATCTTTTCTGGGTTTAGTGTATCTTAGATACTTGATTTACATTTATTTTATTATTAATTGGTTCTTATATATGCCAATGGTTTTTTTATTATTAATCTAGGATTTTAATAAATTAAAAACACCAAAATCTAGGCATTTAATCTTTAGTTCATTTTTAAATTTTTTTTTTATAAAATCAATTAATCGTAATGATTGTATATTCATTATGATGATCTACCTTTAAATCCTTGTTTGAATAATGTTTTTTTTTATATGTTCTCATGTCTTTAATTTGATGTAATATGGTTGAAATTAAAATCCACGTTAGATTTTTAGTTTTTCATGCTATTTTCACTTTTCTCGATGAGATTCAAACAAAAAAAAATTTTATTTAATTTTTAATTTTTTATTTATGTTTCCAAACTATATTTCTGGGCTTGGACTTTGGGTTAGGAAATCCAGGTCATGTGGCTGGGCAGAGTACATTAACTTAAGGTCATGTTTAACATGTTTAATTTTTATCAAAGAAAAGAAAGAGCAACATTTTATCCTTAAGGCGTGTTTGCTTAATATGATCTTAAGATATTGTTTAAGCCTCTAACTTATAGTTAAGGGCGTGTTTGGAAAACAGACCCTACTAATTTCTCAGCAATATTTATTTTCTTATTTTTTGTGCTTTTTCTAAACATACCTCAAATGATTTCTAAAATTCTGAAAAAAAAAAAATCAAAGACTGTTTTAAATTTATTAATGGGTCTCTCGTGTGTTTCCCAACCTTTTTATTTAATATTTGACATTTAAATTTACACTGTAAGATACTAACTCAGTATTAAATATACTTGTTTTTCTTTAAAATTTTAGAAAAATACAAAAAAATAAAAATATTTCTTATTTAAAAAAAATATAAAAACACATTTTTATTTGTGTGCGTACGACCAAGTTCTAAAATCTTTTCATGCATGTGTTTTTTTTTAAATAAAAATTGCATCTTTACCATACTTTGAAAAACTCAAAAATCAATTAATGGGTATCATAACAAGTTTGTGATTATCCATTTATACCTATTGTCTAAGCTTCCAAGGGTTTTGTTGTAAAACAAAAACTTTTGGCCCAAATCTAAGCTCAAGTCAACCTAAAACCAACCTAAGTTAACCAAGGTATATAAAGAAAAGTTGTAAGAGAATTACTTTTCTCTTTCTAATTTTTGGTGGTCGTCGTGACCGTCACCTCATCAAACCAAGAATTTTAGTTTTGATCTTGAGTTTTGGGTTCAAGGAAGGTAGAAGTAGCAAGTAAGCGGTTCTCTCTCATGTTGATTTTTTTATGGAAGGATTAAAGAAGAGATTAGGGTTTATAAGAATTTGAAGTTTATATTGTTAAGATTGATTTATGATTATTAGGGGTTTAATGTTAAGTGATTGATTTTGAGTATGTTGTTAGAAATAATGATTTGTGAGTTGGTTTTTAAATTGATTTTTATGGGTTAAGAAATTCATTTCAACCTTGTTGGAAAATCTGGACAAAATAGACTTGAGGTTGAAAATGATGAAATTTCATTTTGGTCCTTGATTTATGAAAAAATACAGTTTAGTCCCTAAACTTTGGAAAAATTATAATGTGACCTCTAAATGTATTTTGAGATTCTAAACAGTGTTATTATGAGGTTAAGGATGATGAATCTCAGTTTGATAATTGATTTGGAATATTTTTAGTTTGGTTCTTCAATTTTAGGAATTTACATTTTAGTCCCTGAAAATTTTAGTTTGATCCCTGGCGCGTTCTAGATAGAATTGAGGATGGTTTATGGGTGAAATTTCAATATGGTTATGTATTTACAGTTTGTTCCTCTAATTTTGGTCCCTGTTTTGGAAATTTGTCGTTTTAGTCCCTAAACATAGGAGACTACACCTGATTTTCTTTTATGCATTGAAATCTTTAAATTGTATTGTTTTGGGTTTTTTTTAGTATAATTCATACATTTGTTGTAGGTTCTCCTAACGATCCTCAATAGGATTTTCGGGGTTTTCATCTGATATTCCTTTTAGTTTTATATTTTTCAGACAAGTGAAATAATATTTAATATGCATATAATATAAATAAATATGTATGTTGATTATATGATGATTACGACTAGTTAATCTCTTGAATATTTATATATGTTGCTGTATTTTCCGAGTACTCATTTATTCTTGAATTTGCACTCGCTTTCTGTTGAAATAAATTCTATTTGATATGATATACATTTCTTTGATGATTATGTGAATATCTATTATGCATTGATATAAGACTTGTCAGTAAATCTATGCTAACAGAAAGTAGTTAATCTATTTGCACATAATATTCTATGTACTTAGCTGGTGAGAGAGGCATTAGTCTGTGGCGACTAATCCTCCCACAGTGTCACCTTCAGGTGTCATCTGGTCTCTGATATGTATTCCACTACTTTATGATAATATGCTTAGTATGTATATGTAGATGTATATCAAGATAAATAGACTTGCAAACTATTAATATTTAAAATGTATGTCAAATATTATTCCCTTACTGAGTTGGTTGAACTCACCCTTCATTCTTAATATTATTTCAAGTTCTTAGTTTTTGATAGCAGGTGGACATTGTTGAGTGTTCCTGCTTCTTCAGTTTTGGTCGGTATATGCCTTGCTTGTTTTGTGAGGCTTTCCTTTTAGTTTTGATTCGATATCTTAGACGCTCCACTATTACCATGTTTTAATTAAGTTTGGATTTTAACAGTGTAATGCGTATTATGGATTATTATTTTCATTTTAATTTCTGATGAGAAGTTTTGAATTATTATTTGATTTCATTAGTTTTGAATATTATAGTATTTCTAAATATTATGAAATGCTTTGTATTTTTAAATAACTTGTTCTTTTGATATGCTCGTTTTGAGACTTAATTTAGGTGGGATGTCCTTTTGACATCGTTCCTGCGTTGCAGGTTATGAACCCGGGATTCGGGTCGCGACATTTTTTGCCTTTTCCTATTAATTTTTTCAAAATATCACAATTCCATCTTAATACCTTGGGTTAGTGTCTTTAGTAACTTTTGCTTTGAAAATATATAAATTCATTGTAAAATTATATCAAAGACATATTATTTGATGTTTTTGTTTTTACATCACCAACTAACTATATTTTTATCTTTCTTATATATTTTTCTCTATACCCTAACCAAAAGCAATACATGATACGGAACATGCATCCGTACTCTAGCTACTAATTACACAGAAGGATTATCAAAGAAAATATAAAACTCGGTACTATAATCTTTATACTAAGACTGCCACAAGGAAGTAAAGCCCACCTCCTTGAATTGTAATTTGTGAAAGCCATGGAATTCTGTCAAACCAAAAGTAGCCTATCCTACGACGTCCATCGTGTTCTATTTTTGAAAACTTCTTAACTTGCTGATAGTTATCGAGTCCAGTGGCTCAGCCAGGTAAGCTTGAGTTCTTGCTGATAATTCTTGTGCCACAAAATGCATGGTGGGCCGTGCCTCTGGCTTGGTTTGTGTGCATGCTAAGGCCACTGTAACTACGAAAACAACTTCCTCTGCTGCTTGGCCTGTGGGAGCTTCGAGCCGCGGGTCTAGCACATCCTTTAGAAACAACTCTGGATCGCTTGGCAATGATGGTTTGATTGATGATAATGAGGATAAGAGGTCTCCAGGGTGCCTTCCCATCATGACTTCCAAAGCCACCACCCCAAAGCTATACACATCGCATTTGTCTGTGACCCGCATTCTTTGTGCCAGTTCTGAAAACATCAGGCAATCAAAATGAACATTTGAAACATCCAGTAAGAGAGCTTTTATAATTTTAGAACATATACTTAAATGACAAGAACAAAAATCAAGAATATAAGATTGCTGGCTTACCTGGAGCCATGTAGCCATAAGACCCAGCAACTGCAGTCCAGTTGGAGGAACCTGTATTCAAGAGTCTTGCTGTGCCAAAATCCGCAAGACGTGGCTCAAAATCTGTCTCGAGCAAAATGTTGTTCAGTGATATGTCACGATGCACAATGGGCGGAGAACAGTCACGGTGCAAGTAGGCAATTGCATGAGCTACTCCTCGCACTGTATTCACTCTTCTGCCCCAACCAAGCTCCACTTCCCCCTCTTTCCCATACAACACTTTTCCCAGACTTCCTCTTTCAACATGCTCGTAAACCAGGTACAAGCAGCCCCTCCTGGAGCAAAACCCATAAAGCTTTATGATGTTCCGGTGCCTAACTTCTGTCAGCATTTTAATCTCATTCTCGAAACTCTGGCGATTGGTTGCTGGGATGTCACTGGAGTCTGACATGTTGAGTTTCTTGACCGCAACTACTTGACCTGTAGACAGTACTGCTTTGTAAACACTACCAAATCCTCCTCTTCCAATGCAGTACTTCTCGTTGAAGTCATCAGTGGCCTTGACAATATCCCCAAATGTGAATGTGCTTTCTCTTTCCCATATCACCGACTTGGAACTCTCACCATTGTTGACTATTTTGGTCTCTTCATCAAGCAGTTTGTTTTTTCGGAAACATAGCAGAAGAGCAAAGATAGTTGCTATTACTAATAAGCCACAAACCGGAACGATAACACCAATAAGAACCTTTTTGCTATCCTTCGAGGACTTGCTACTGTCTGTTGTTGGGCATTGTGATAGTTCTTCTCCTTCACCGCACAATCCTGAATTTCCAACAAAAGATCTTGCTGGTGCATTTTTGAAAACGCTTCCAGTTGGTATAGGACCTGTCAACTCATTGTATGAGAAATCAAAAGAAGACAGGCTACGCATGGAAGACAGCGAATCTGGGATTCTTCCTGAGAGATGGTTATGTGAGACATTGAGAATCTCCAACTGCGATAGCTTTTCAAAATTTTGAGGTATGGCTCCTGAGAGTGAGTTGCTGCTAAGATCCAACAAGTACCGCAACGAGTTTAAGTTGCCCAGTTCAAACGGTATTTCACCAGCAAGGTTGTTGTGGCTCAAGTCCAAGCTTGATAGCTTCTCATAACTCCCAAGCTCTTTTGATATGTTTCCAGCCAGCTTGTTATCAGATAAGTCGAGAGATTCAAGGCCTTTCAAGCTGGTTAGACTCTGAGGTACCTCCCCTGTCAACTGATTGTTGCTCAAGTTGAGCATGAATAACCTGCTCAGATTTCCCAGTTCAGCAGGAATCCTCCCAGCCAGGTCATTGGAGCCCAGACTTAGAACTCGCAGCTGGGGCAACTTCCCAAGCTCAGCAGGGATTTCACCAGAAATTCTGTTTCCGTCCATCTGTAAATTGGTGAGGTTTTTACATTCTCCCCAATCTGGTGAGATTTCACCAATAAATTGATTGTCACTGAGGGCAACAAAAACAAGATTTGGAAGGACACCAAATGCATTAGTGATGTTTCCAGTGAATCGGTTCTCTTCAAGCCGAACTCGTGTTAGCTTCGAACAATTCCTCAAGCAGGTTGGCAGTGACCCTGTAAAACTGTTTTCATTGACAGTAAATTGTTGAAGACTCAGACCTCTACACAATTCAGGCGGCAATTCTCCAGAGAAACTATTGTTTGAAAAGCTAGCATACGCCAGAGAAGGCATGTACTTCCCAAAATCACTTGGAATGCTACCAGAGAGGTTATTGCCAAACAGATTGATGGAAGTTAAAGAAGTAATATTTGAAATGGTCTGTGGCAACTCCCCATGGAGCTGGTTGGTGTTGAGATCAAGAATTTGCAGAATCGTCAAATTTCCAACTTCTGATGGAATTTTACCGGTGATGTTATTTGAGAAAAGATTCAGGATTTGAAGATTTGTGAGACTCCATAATGGTGGAGGAAGGGGGCCTGAAAGCTGGTTTCCTGAAAGGTCTAGACTTAGCAACTCCTTCAAGTTTCCTATCTCCGGGGGAATGGAACCAGAGAATGTGTTATTATACAGAAAAAGGTATTGAAGCATTGTCAATTTCCCAATTTCTGGAGGAATATTTCCAGAAAACAAATTGTTTTGAACCTGAAGCGAGATCAATTCAGTCCAGTTGGATATAAGGGTAGGTGAGATCTCACCGGAAAGAGAGTTTTCAGATAAACCCATATCTGCTATTTTAGATAGATTGGACAAAGACAAAGGCAATTCCCCACTTAGCTGATTATCAGCCAAGGCCAAGTAGGTGAGGTTAGTGCAAAGACCAAGCTCAGGAGGGATCGTTGAGTTCAATGCATTCATCCGGAGATCAAGCTTTTCAAGATGCTTAAGCTGGCCTATAGAAGATGGGATATTTCCTTGGAAAGAATTGCTGAACAACTCAACAATTTGAAGACCAGATATCGAACCAATGCTTTCGGGAATTTGACCACTCAACAGGTTATTTTGTAGACTGATGTTTTTGAGATTGGAAAGCTTCGAAATGTTGGATGACAATGGTCCTTGGAATGAATTGTTATAGAGATTCAAGGCCTCAAGCTTTCCCAGATTGGTAAAGACCAATTCTGGTATTTGGCCTGTGAATTTATTGAGTGACAAATCCAGAAACGTCAAGTTCCGGCAATTGGTTATAAAATGGGGGAATTCTGCAGTAAGTTCATTGAGAAAAAAACTAAGATATTCCAAAGAAGGCATGGAAAACTTGGACCAGTCAGGGTTTTCCAGGTAGTTTGCTCCAAGGTCCAAGTGTCTTACCTTGGGAAGATTGGCAAGTTGAAAGGGGATGATACCGTTGAGATTGTTGTTGTAAAGACTAAGATACTGAAGCTCTGTCAACTGAGATATCTCCACAGGTATACTGCCCTCGAAGAGATTGGCACTGAGGTCCAAGTGAGTGAGGTTGGAGAGGCTGCCAATGGCTGATGGTATCGCTCCATTGACATTGTTACTCTGGATGTCAAACGTGGTGAGACCAGTAAATGGGGTGAAGTTGAAATGGGCGAGTGTTCCAGTTATGTTTAGGCTGCGGAGGTTTATTTGAGAGACTGTTCGAGAGGTGGAGCTGCAGGAAACAGCAGTCCACTTGCAGAGGTTGTTGAGGTTGGAACGAGACCATGAACTAAGAGGAGGAGGTGAGAAAGACAAGGCGCTTTTCCATTGGAGGAGAGCTTCAGCTTGTGTTCTTGCAGATGATTTGGCCTTCAAGGGAAACAAGGAAAGAAGGAGAAGATGGAAGAGAGCAACGTAAAGCTTTTGAGAAGCTGCCATGCTTGGGTTATGCATGCTGGACATGATCTGGGCAGTGATCTTATATAGCAATTAGAGTGAGGAATTGCTTTCAAGCTGCAACTATTTCTTTGGATACGTTGGCCATGGCATTGGTTACAAGAGCACAAAAGTCTAAATGCGCATTGATTTTATACGCATTCGTTAATTCCATCACATGAAGACCAAGACCTCTCTTTACATGGATTAATTTATGAATCATTTTTAATTATAAAATATTGGTAAAATATTTATGTAAAACATTTGCAGAAAATTATTAGTTTAATCAAGGGTATGGTCATTTCCAGTTATGCAGAACAAAAACTTTATTAATAAAGTATCTCTGGAGCAGCAGCACGAAGATTATGGAGCAGCAGCACGAGCTTCATCTATATAATAACCTAGGATTATTTTTGTCTTTCCACTCAGGACCCATTATAATAATGGTAATTTTTAAAATTTTTTTTATTTTAAAATATATTAAAATAATTTTTTTTTTATTTTTTAAAATTTATTTTTACCATAGTATATGTCAAAATAATCTGAAAATATAAAAAAATATTAATTTAAAATAAAAATAAAAATATTTTTTTAATATTTCTGAAATGCAATTGCGAAAAAGAGTACCCAGGTACAAAAAAAAAAGATTGGCTCCAGCTTGATCTCATTTGTCCATTTCAGGGTGGATCTAACTAGGGCACAAAAATTCATGATTTCCCACGCTCTACTGAGGGGCCTGATGCTTTTTTCCGGGTTTTCAAATTGTGATTTAAATAAAATTTTATTAAAATAATATTTTTAGATGAGATTATTTTTAAAATAATATTTTTTTATTTTTTATATTAAAATAAATCAATAACTTAAAGCTAAAAAAAATATTTAAAATTAAGCCAGTCAAACAATGAAACGAATTCTTCTGCTTTTTTTTTTTTTTTCTTTACAGTGCTTTCTTCGATCTTTCTCGGCCTATTAAGCCAGTCAAACTGCCCAACAAAGTCAGAGTCAACTTTTGAACTTCCAAAAAAAATCAAAATCAAAATCAAAATTAAATGAACTTGGAGAAACTTGGTGAATCAATTGACTGAAACTAATAAGCTTTAGAAAGAATGTAAAGACTTTAGGGTTCTATCCAAACTAAAATTTATAACATAAATAATTATATTAAAAAATCCAAGAATATTTCTAGCACAAATAATAGTATTTTTTATATGAATATATAGAATTATAATAAAAATAATAATATTTAGAACACAAATATTACTATTTTTAATATTAATACTTTTCATTATAATAAAAAAATAAAAAATAAAATATTTATAATACAAATATTAATATCCTTAGGTATGACTGCTCTGTCAGACACCAGGATATTGGGTCTCACTGTAAGCCAGATCTAAGATCGATGAGTCTGGCTAGGCAGGCAGACCCAATCCCTTTTTGAAGTGTTTTGAGCCAGACCTAAAATTACTGGGTCTGCTGAGCAACATGACCCAACGTTGGTGGCTCTTTTTGAAAGTGTTTTGGACCTGACTTGGCTGCGAGACCCAACAAAGTTGGGTCTAGCTGCCAAGCTAGCCTCAATAGTTTTTCACAAAGGAAGCAATACCCTTAGCTGTAAAAACACGGCAAAGGAATGCCCCCCTCCCAGGCTGCAGCTAGGCACGCGGATCTGCTCCTAGTGCCCCAAGGCTTGGCAGACCCCGCGCCATGTATTTGTTGCCTGGGGTCTTGGCCAGGCGCACGTGGTGGCCCCAATGCTCTGGCTTGTCAGCTCTAGCGCTGGGTGTCGACAACTTGAGCTAATTAATTATAATTAATTAATATATATTAAATAACTATTTACTGTAGCTAGAATTAAAAAAAACACTTTTAATTACAATAAAGATAATAATATTTAGAATACAAATAATAATATTTACCATATTAATAATAATATTAAACTTGCACGGCCAAAGTTTCTACAGAAAGATTTTAAAAAAAAATCATTAACAACAATAATAATAATGATAATTGTTATTATGTTTTTTTTTCCTTTCTCTACAAGGTCTGCCGATCCAGCAGCGTAGGCCTCTAAACCCAAGGGCAGATAGAACAGACCTTGGCAATCGTGTTTGAACCCAACATGTGGGTCTGCAAGCTAGGCGCTCGAGGTTGCAGACCCTGCCTCGCAGGTTTGCGCAGGGCTGCAGACCCGCTCGCCCTGGGGTTACAGCCAGGCGCGTAGGTTTTCTCGTAGCGCCCAAGGCTAGGCAAACCCTACGCCAGGTGTCTGCATGCCATGGCCTCGGCCAGTCACAACACCACGTGGTTGTGGCTTGGGGCGTGTGGCCTGTCCAATGCCCAGGCCTAACACCCTCGTACCAGGTGTCCGCAGCCTCAGGGGGTGTGCCTCCAGCTAGGCTCCTCTACCCTCAGCCTCATCATACCCCTACCAAACAGTGTAGTCCATAGTGAAAATTCTCACAGTTCATACTAACCCCCGCTACAGTGTAGAATAGTACAATCCACTATACAAGCACTCACAATCCACAGTAATTCTTGCTACAGAATAGTGCAATCCCTTTTAATTATAGTTAATAGTTATTTGATATATATTTCCCTGTCAGTCTAAAATTACATAAGAATAAAAAATATATGCCTTAGTCTAAAATTTCAATTGTGCCATTTTTATGTTATTTGTTTTTACAAAAAAACATGTAAAGAAAAAGAAATAAAAAAATAGTGATGAATAGACGAGGTGTAAAATAATAAAAATATCAAGTATAAAAAAATTATTATTTAAAAAAAAACTCAAAAATTATAATTTTGCTATCATCACAGTAAAAAAATAGCAAAATTTATAATTACACAATTTCCATAAGAAAACATATTTCATGTAACAAAAACCTAAGATTTGAAGTTCCAACTCCTAGTTAATTGCTTTTTAGCTGTCCTATAGTGATTAGAGTCAATAATTAACTCTAAAAATATATTTTATCTTTTTATTTTTAGGATTTAAACTTTAATATCAACACTTGAAAGAATCTATTACTCTAAACTTATCAGACTAATATGAAAATTATTTATTAAGTATTTTTTTAGTAACAATTAATGTAGTTTTTTTTTAAGAAAAAAACCATGTATTAAGGGTTATATAAATTTTATAGTATTTATTATGTACAACTCTCGGCAAATATATTATTATTATTATTATTAACAATGAATTAAAAGGATGGTGATTTTAATAGCATCACTCATAAAATATTATTTATTTTATTATTTAATAATAAATGTATAAAAAATTGAGTTTTATTTGTTATGATTTGTTTTTTATAGAATTATCAAATTTTTATGATCTTGATCGCGAGCTTAGTAGATCAACCTGGACTAAACTCAAGTTATTTTTTATGTTTATTTTTTATAAAAATATATCAATCTCATGACCTGAATTACATGCTTAACATGTTAATTCAGGTTGATTTTTTAATTGATTTTTCTCAATTTTATTCTTCAATACTAGGTTGATTGAGAATTAAGTTTTGTAATTTATTTTGATTTTCTTTATATGGAATATCATAGTCTCATGACCTGAATTGTAGATTTGATAGGTTAACCCTAGTTGTCTCTGATCTATCAAATATATTATTGTTTCAATATTTTGTTTTAAAAAAGATATTGTCTTGAATTTTTACAAGTCGAACTATATTCTTTATGGTAATTCATGTTGTTTTTTTAACTGGTCAAGTCAATCAAATCATATCAAATTAACCTTACCAAGAATTAAAAAAAATACTAAAAAAACATTAATAATACATGCATGTTTATATATATTTGAATTAAAAAAATACTAAAAAAACAATTTGAATAAACTCTGCTGAATAATCTAGCAAACAAATATTAATATTTTTAATATTAATAATAATAAAATTTAAAATATTAATAATACAAATATTAATATCCTTGGGTATGGCTACGCTGCAAGATCCTAGGATATTGGGTCTCACTGTAAGCCAGACCTAAGATCGATGAGTCTGGCTAGGCAGACAGACCAAACCCCTTTTTGAAGAGTTTTGAGCCAGACCTAAAACTATTGGGTCTTGCTAAGCAACATTACTCAACGTTGGTGGCTCCTTTTGAAAGTGTTTTGGACCTGACTTGGTTGCCAGACCCAACAACGTTGGGTCCAGCTGCCAAGCCAGCCCCAAAAGTTTTTCGCAAAAAAGGCACCGTAATTTTTGCCAAAAAACACAGCAGAGTAATGCCCCCCCTCCCGGGCTGTAGCCAGGCATGCGGATCTGCCCCTAATGCCCAAGGCTCGGCAGACCCCGCACTAAGTGTTTGCTGCTTGGGGTCGTGGCCACGCATGCGTGATGGCACTAACGCTCTAGCTTGTCAGCCTTAGCGTCAGGTGTCAATAACGTCAGCTAATTAATTAATACTTTTAATTACAATAAAGATCACAATATTTAGAATACAAATAATAATATTTATCATATTAATAATAATATTAAACTTAAATTTTATACAATAATAATTTTTTTCTAAAAAAATTATTAACAATAATAATGATGATGATAATTGTTACTATATTTTTTTTTCAATTTTTTCTATTCTTAATATCAATACTTTTAATTACAATAAAAATAATACTATTTAGAATATAAATAATACTATTTACTATATTAATAATAATATTAAACTTGCATGGCCAAAGTTTCTACATAAAGAATTTTTTTAGAAAAAAATCATTAGCAAAAATAATAATGATAATTGTTATTATGTTTTTTTTTTAATTTTTCTTCTCTACAAGATCTGCCAATCCAGCAGCGTAGGCTTCTAAACCCAAGGGCAGTCAGAACAGACCTCGGCGGTCATGTCTAAACCCAACACACAGGTCTGCAGGTTAGGCGCTCGAGTTTACAGACCCAGCCTCGCGGGTTTGTAGACCCTAGGGTCGCAAGGCTGTAGCCAGGCGCACGGGTCTTCCCAGAGTGCCCAAGGCTAGGCAAACCCTGCGCCAGGCGTCTGCATGCCATGGCCTCGGCTAGCCACAGAGCCAGGTGGTTGTGGCTTGGGGAGCGTGGCCTGCCCAATGCCCAGGCTTGGTAGCCTCGCACCAGGTGTCCGCAACCTCAGGAGGTATGCCTCCAGCTAGGTGCCTCTAGCCTGCAACCTCACCATAACCCTACCAAACAGTGCAGTGCACAATAAAAGCACTTACAGTTCACAGTAACCCCCCTATAGTGCATAACAGTGCAATCCATAGTGAAAGCACTCATAATCCATAGTAATTCTTGCTACAGTAAAACACTTATCCTTTTTAGTTATAATTAATTATTATTTGTTATGTATTTCCCCACGAGTCTAAAATTACATAAGAATAAAAAAATATATGCCTTAGTTTTTTTTTTTTGCACATAAATTAGGTTGAAGATATTCATTAACCTCAAATAAAAATAAATATATAGTAAAAAATTTTAGTTTTTTTTTTTTGCACATAAATTAGTTTGAAGATATTCCTTGCAAATATAAAAAATTAAATTGAAAGATTTATAAACTTAACCATTATGCAGGTATAGTCGCCAACCCAGAGTTTTTTTTTTTTTTAAGAAAAAAACCATGTATTAAGGGTTTGTTTTAAAAAAAAGGCCTAGATGATGGTATAAATTCCAGGAATATAAATTTTATATTATTTATTATGTACACCTCTCTCTCTCCTTCTCCAGGCAAATATATTATTATTATTATTATTAACAGTGAATTAAAAGGATGGTGATTTTAATTGGATCACCTCATAAAATATTATTTATTTTATTATTTAATAATAAATATATTAAAAATTAAGTTTTATTTGTTTTGATTTGTTTTTTATAGAATTATCAAATTTTTATGATCTTGATTGCGAGTTTAGTAGATGAACCTGGACTAAACTAAAGTTATTTTTTATGTTTACTTTCTATAAAGATATCTCAATCTCATGACCTGAGTCACGAGTTTAACAGGTTGATTCAGTTTAATTTTTTAATTTATTTTTCTCAATTTCATTCTCCAACACTAGACTGATTGAGAATTGAGTTTTGTAATTTATTTTGATTTTCTTTATATGAAATATCATAGTCTCATGATTTGAGTTGTAGATTTGATAGATTAACCATAGTTGTCCTCGATCTATCCAATATATTGTTGTTCCAATATTTTGTTTAAAAAAAGATATTTTCTTAAATTTTTGTAAGTTGAACTATATTCTTTATGGCTATTCATGTTATTTTTTTAACTGATCAAGTCAATCAGATTATGTCAAGTTAACCTTAGCAAGAATTAAAAAAAATTACTAAAAAAACATTAATAATACATGCATGTTATATATATATATATATATATATATATATATATATATATATATATTTGAATTGAAAAGAAGTATTAAAAAACAATTTGAATAAACTCTAGTGAATAATCTAGCATACACTAAAGAAGTTATGAGCGATGATGCTTCGGCCTGGCTCCTAGGAAATCATGTCAATCCACATATTCATGACTTCCCCCTCCGCAGAGGACCGTTTATTCATTTCTTAAATCTTGTCAGCCCACGTATTCTAGGTTTAGGCTTACTGCTGAGTTTCCAAGCTTCATCATTTCCTGGGTTTAGTGTTCATACGATGAAGATTATCTTAGGTAATTGATTTACAAATTTTTTGATTATTTATTGGTTTTTACATGTACGTCCATGCTTGTTGATTATTAATTTAGGATTTTAATAACTTAAAAATACTGAAATCAAGGAATTTATTCTACAATTTTTTTGTGTGCATAAAATCAATTCATTATGATGATTGAGTATTCTTTGTAATGATATAGCCTCAAATTCTTGTTTGAATAATGTCTTTTTTACATGTTTCCATGCCTTCAATTTGACATAATATGATTGAAATTAAAGTTTATATTTTTGGGTTCTTCATTTTGTTCTCACTATTCTTGATGAGATCCAAGCGGGAAAAAATCTTATTTGATTTTTAATTTTTAATTTATATTTCTTGACTGTATTTCTAGGCTTGGATTTTGGGTCAGAAAGCCTAGCTCATATGGTTGGGCTGAATACGTTAGTTTAAGACCATGTTTGACATGTTTAATTTTATCAAAGAAAAAAAACACAATATCTTTGTCCTTAAAACATGTTTGCCACACGATCTTAAAATGTTTTTTAAAGCCTTTAACTTTTAGTTAGGGGCGTGTTTGGCAAACACGCCCTAATAATTTCTCAGCAATGTTTATTTTTTTATTTTTTCTGTTTTTTCCAAACAAATCTCAAATGATTTTTAAAAATTCTGAAAAAAAATCAAATATTATTTTAAATTTATTTGGGGGTCTCTCGTGTGTTTTCCAACATTTTCATTTAATATTTGGGTTGTAAACTTACACTAAAAGATACCGACCCAATATTAAATATACCCGCTTTTCTTCAAAAATTTAGAAAAATACAAAAAAAAATATTCTTATTTAAAAAAATATAAAAATGTGTTTTTATTTGTATACATATGACCAAGTTCTAAGATCTTTTCATGTATATGTTTTTTAAAAACAATAATAAAAATTGCATCTTTATCATACTTTGAAAAACTCAAAAATCAATTAATGGGTATCATAACAAGTTTGTGATTATTCATTAGGATTTGATCAAAATTTCAAAAACACAATAAAAATCAAATTGTTTATTTTTTTTAGGATATGAATATTTTTTTTTGTTTTAGAATGGTTAGGTTTTAACCTGAAAAGAAAATAACCTTCTTACTGGGAATGACCCTTCTTAAACTTTAGACAGACCAACACATAGAAAATTATCTTAAAAAAAATCAATTAATAATACAACTAACTTTAGATAGGATGCATTAAAGGTGACATGTCTTTCCATTCCATGGACAACTAGTCCCATTACCTAGAGGTTATCCATCCTTTTCAAATATATATAAAAAATAAAATCAAGTCTAGGCACGCAGAGCTAGGCCTGAAGAGTCACCAACATGTTTGGGCTTTCTTTACAATGGCTTAGGGGCACTGAGCCATAGGCTTGAGGGCCACCCCTTTAAAAAAAAATTTATGTTTTTTTTTAAGGTTAAATATAAATTTAAGAAAAAGAAATTATTGAACCTGGTTGAGTTCACAACCCGGAGCACAGGTTTCACGAGTTAAGCCATAATATCTGAGCTATTTTTCTTCTTCTAATATTGTTATTTTTAACTGATATTTTTGTAATGTCTTTTTTCTTAAATAATTTTTAAATTATTTTTCAATTAATATCTCTCTTTTGTGATTTTTTTTCTTATTTAATTTTTTTTAATAGAGATTTTTTATTAGTATTGTGTGTATTTAGTTTTTTAAAAAAATATTATAATTTATCTATAATTTTTTAAAAAATATTTGAATCATGATAAAAAAAAAAAAAAACAAAAACAGATGAAATAACTAGTGATATCTATTAGATGCTACACACCACACATCCACACATGCAAAACATTTCTATGTGAGGTTACAGGTAACAGAAGTATCCTGCATGGTG
>Ga0325404_1003490_pt1 | contig 16727 bp, 10 predicted proteins | sample PopdelMetagenome_18_FD_205664 | JGI IMG/M metagenome (GOLD analysis project Ga0325404, IMG submission 205664) | Populus deltoides microbial communities from Bellville, Georgia, United States - Xylem-Control-R1 | ecosystem: Host-associated > Plants > Phyllosphere > Stem > Wood/Secondary xylem... | reverse complement strand
AGCTCTCCATGCATCTCGATGATGTTAAGTCAGGAAAGATAAAGGAAATACATCAAAAATTGACATAATGGATGCGCCAATGAGGAGGTGACATGAGGAAAAAAAAGAAAAAAGGAGATGCATAAGCGCAATAAAATGTACATGCATGTGCATGTGAAGTTATCAGATAGAGTGACCATACTTGGGTGTTTTCATATAGTTATGCCATCTGTGTGTGCCATTAGGATGAAGATGGTCTCGAATACGAGCAGCAGATTTCCCATTCCCATATGTCAGAAAATAGTTTGGATTACCACAGATTGCTTCCTCATAATTGCCAAAGTATGTATCTTTGGGAAGATGATCGTGATTCTTTTTGAACATTGAGACCTATGTCCACAAATAAATATGAACTATTATTGGTGAGAATAATTGTGTCGGGGACATGAAAATCCAAAAACACACCACACATGAGCCTTCCCCTGCCCCAACACACACACAACACATATTAGGCAAGTGTTAATTTAAATTACCTTAAGTTCTGAGAAAAATAAACAGTACCTCACTAAAAGGTTCCTTGATATCATCTCGCTCAACACTGCTCTCCTGAAATGATTATGTGGTCATCAAATATCAAGAAGAACAGCAGAACAAAAGAAACTAATAGTTACGCGTTGTGATGAGCAGAAAGTTTTTGACACCAAAGCCTACAAATCAACCTTGCAAGAGGTAATATATCATATGAATCTTATAAAAGCAGTTCAACTCACATAATTCGGAATGATAATCATGTCAACATTTCCAGGCACATCTGACAGCAACTGTCTCAAGAAATATTCACTAGCTCCTGCAGGATGAATTAGCTCATCAGTTTTGAGAAGGATAATCCAGTCCATGCTAGCCTCCTGAAATTGCATTGTGTAAAATATGTAAAGCTTTCATCAAACACTTCAATAAGCTGATGATTTACGAAGCATATGAGAATGTAATATCCATACCCTTGCCATGAAAATAGCCATTTCCATATTGAGGGATTGCTTCACAAATAACTCATAATTACATGGCTTGTAGAAGAAGCTTGACAACCAGGTCTCATTCCAGATCCGACTAATAACCCAAAACATAATAAAAGAAACAAAACTAAATGAGATTCAGTCAGATTTAAAACTACAGATATGAAAGTACAAGAATAGTCAGTATCAAAAGGATTGGGGAAAAAAGGCTAGTCATCCCTATTTTAGAATTGAATGGTGAGAAGAGGAACATATGATAAGTAGATTGGACTGAAGCTTAGTTATGTTCTACGATGTCTAAGTGAACTAAATAGTATCTAGTCAAATACTGTGCATCATTCCTAAGCATGTATTTTAAGCTCATTGCCACTGCAATAGGCAAAATTTTCCCCACATAATGATTAATATCTTCAGAAGTTCCCCTGGTCAATAATTTTTTTATCAACTCCTTATATGATGAATCATTGACAAACATATCAAAGGTTGAATTATGATATGAAAGAGAACACCAAGCCTAAAAATCACAAGGCTAAAATACACTAGGACCTAAGTAATATTTCTAAACATGCCCAATAGAAAAGATGCTGCCATCCTTTTCTGTATACCACATCTATGAATAGAAGAAACTGGTGATCAAAATACTCCAGCTTGGTTAATTAAATAGTGATATCCAAGAGAAAAGGCACCAACCTTATAGCTTCTTGTTCCTCTAATTCTTTCAATCTGTATATAACTTTCACCCCCTGCAAAAGACATACACAGCCCATAAAAAAACATTCGGAAGATGACAAACAGAAAAATAAAACCACAGAGGAGCAAACACACACCCCCAGAAGCATAAGACAAGTTACAATTCCAACACAGATGCCGTATCAGGAAATTGAAAATTAACTCACTGGAACTGTTTCCAAAACTTTAGATACGTCATGGGAAGCAGCTTTCCCCTCCACAAAAAGAAAAAAGGTTGAGACTCCCATAACCTTGTGATAAAATATCCATGGTAAAGTTTGTTCTAAGCCAGCAGACGTGCTTGTCGTTATACATATCTGATGCAAAGCAAAATTACAAAACCCATGTGTCTTAATATCCTCCACATCACTCATGAAACAAAACATTTCAAAAGAACAAATCATCTTAATATCAATAACATTAGATATAATAGCTACATTTAAAAACAATCAATTCAGTTGTTGAACTAACGAACACTTATGGATGTGGAAAGCAGTTAAAATCCGAAGTGCGAACCAATTACCATAAACCGGGGGTAGGCTAAATGAAACTAAATCTAGGACTAATATACATTCAACTTGAATTATCAAGGCAATGCTAAAATGATCAGGTCAGCATTTAAGCAACTGTTAACACAATCACCTAACAAAACTGTTCTTATTGATCATATTTTTGCTGATAAAAGTACTTAAAGCCAAACCCACCCCCCCCCCCCAAATTTTCAGCAAAAATGTATTGCAGCAATCAATTTTTTTTTCATTAGAGAAATGATCAAATGAAATAAAGCTAAAAACACTAACTTTAGTCAAACAACACCCCCCCCCCCCCCAAAAAAAATAAATAAATAAAAGCCATAACTTTCATTTCAAATGTCCAATCAATCTTTTGAATCGAATCCTAACCCTACACTATTGCCAGATACCCAGATTCTAAACCAAACCCGAAAACCCATAAAAAATCAATCACTCCCGAAACAATCCGACAAATACTATATAAAAAAAAACTCACCTTGGGTTTCATATCCGACCCGAACCCGAATTTCCAATCACGAAAATAAGGGAAAGAAAGGGAATGACTCTGACCCAGAAGATCCGAATTCCTAACCACATCCTTAGTCAAGCCACTGATAGTCTCCATTCCGGGAAATTCATGGTGATCATGTGACCACCGGGTAGTGGGGTCGGTCAACCCGCCCCGGCATTGAAGAACAAATGCAAACCCGGCAAGAGTTAATGGAAGAAGAGTTAGGAGTAACACTAGAAGCGAAGTAACAAGTTGCGTGGATGTTTGTGATATTGAAGTGGGGGGTCTTCAACCCGCCATTTGAAAGAAATAAATAGGGAGGGAGGGCGGGGGTTTTTTGGGAATATGGTATTGATTTTTAGAGTGTATTTTTAAAAAAAATGTATTAAAATAATTTTATTTTTATTTTTTAAAATATAATTTTAATATTAGTATATTAAAATAAAAAAATATTAAAAAAATAAAAAAAATTAAACTTTTTGAAAAATATAATTTTAAATGAGTTTCCAAACAAGGTATTAGCAGTGCATGAGTATGGATAATAAATAAATAAATATATAAATGAGAGAGAGCGTGGATTTATTGGGGTGGAGAGACCGAAGATGTAATAGTAGTTGTTGTCGATGGAGTTTTGGAAATATAACGAGAGATGTACGGTGTCGTACGTGGTGGTTATTAAATCTGGTTTGATTTAATAAATAATTCAAAATTTAATTTAAATTTTGATAAAATTAGAAGAGAATAATCAAACTTTTGTTTGATTTGAAAAAAATCAGAACAAAAATAATTTTACTAAGCCAAGCTAACCTACTTAATTATGTTTAGATTAAACCAGGTTCAATAACTTTCATTTTATCTCTCATTATTTTAGTTTTTTATTCATATATTTTTTTTATTTTTTTTAAGTTTGGATAATTCTTATTATGAATAATAAACATGAGTCATTAATTTTTTTTCAAATTTATAATAATAATAAAAAATTATGATATTATTTTTAATAACTGATAAGATATTTTAGATCATGAATATATTTTAAATCCTATTGATTTTTTACACTTCATACTTCGAGAAATTAGTTCATTCTATGAGTACATTTCTTTTCATGAAGAGAGAATTATAAAATGTTAAACCTAATAGTTTATATATATATTGTTTAGATAATTACATATCTTTTTTCTACTTTTTTTTTCTATATTTTTGTAATTACATTTATGTATATTATTGGGTATTTGCAATTATCTAATTCATTTTATGAATTAATTTTGGTTTTTCCCTTTATTATATAAAAATTAACTGGGTTAAGACATACAAAATCCAAAAATAACCCATTAAAAAACTACCAGGTTTTGTTGGTTTTTCTCTTTGAAAAACCAAATTGAACTAAAATAAAAGTGATCGGTTTTGAACCAGTTTTCAATTAAATTCGATTTTAATTATGCATATAAAAAAAATATCAATTTAGTTTTTTTTTTTTTTTATCAAAAACATAACCGAAAACTTGAACCAACCCATTGCCATTCCACAAGGTGTGCAGGTTTTAGACCATTTAGCCTCATGAAAAACCGTAGGATGAAAATGTTGCATTACAATCTGAGCAAGAGTCACCAAGCATGTGCGATGAATGTTTTGTTCAAGAATTATCTATGTTTCCACTGAATAATTCCGGAGAGAAGGGTTGCCTTTCGATCAAATTTCTTCCCACTCGACTCTCCTTAAGTCTTGTTAGGGCCTTGTAAACACCGCCTCAGAACTATTACCATGAAGTAGTGGAACACAACATCCATGGTGGATTATTAGCAAAGAACACCCTTTATAGAGGGGTGTGACAAAGGCATCATCTTTATCTGAAAACAATGAGCTGAGCCAATGGCATCATGGAGACATGGACCTTTATCTTGAGTTCTATAGAAGGGTTTCCACATGTTTTAGATAATGTGATTGCCCAATACAATCCTTATACTGCTCTAATTATCTTATCAGTGGATGCTTCCAAGTCTAGTTTTGAATCATTAGCTAAATACAATAACTTTCCCATGCCACCTATTGAAAGCAACCAACATTACAAGCATGAAAGCTATGGGGGATATAGATGGTTAGTGGATCTTAAATGCAAGTTGTCTTCTTTCAAACATGGCACAGCTCTGCTGGATAATTCTGCTTTTTAAAGCTTAGCAACTTCCAAAGTTAGCTTGCAGGTCACATGGATGATGATAAGAAAGAGGGTTAAAGTGTCTACTCTAATTGGCCCCAGCTTTCATAAAGTTTTCATCTTCATCTAGCTTTGTAGCTCGGATTATCACTATCGTATGGTGACCATCTTCAATGATTTTCCAATTTCTATCATGGGCACTACACCAACCCCATAAATGATGATTCCTCAACCAGTTTAATTCGCCCCTTGTCAATTTGTGATGCTTGGTGAAATATTTATAGAAATTAAGAGCACAAAAACAGTTGTATAAACCTGGATCATAGCTTACGAGACCTTTTCTTATCAGTTTGAAATCCAGTTTAAATAGCTCCCTTTTCTCCAAACAAGCTTACCGACATAACATTAAACCACAAAAAATAAGAATGTTTTTCATCATTTATGTTCCTATCCAATGGCCCAAGGCTGGCATAGGAACAGTCAAACAGAAGCCATAAAGAAGTTAACTGTTGTAGAAAAGTTGAGGGTCTCTTTGGAACATATATCACCTCACAACCAAACCACTCGGAGCATCTACATATCAGTGGTTTAGATTTGAGATTTCTACCGGAAAGTATAAGGTTCAAACATGGGTAGGATGGATTGAGGAGTGGGAATAGGAGAAGGTTAACCCCCTTTAACAACCCAAGACTCGTTGTACCTAACTCTGGGCCAAAAAAAACACCCAACAATAGCTCTTCTGATGACCCCAGGGCATCAGTAATTACTTCAAAATAAGATATCAAAGCATTGATCTAAAATCTCCAAATTTAAATTTATTGATTCAGATGACAAAACCAGATACATGGAAGAATTTCACATTCCAATACAATAGTTTTGTAAATGATAATAATGATACACAATGTTTACTTGCACAAAAAATATAATTATGCTGCCCACTTGCTTATGAATAAGCATTATTGGATTGTATGGTGTGCCTTGTTTGCTTTAAAATGCGGACAAGAATCAATGTTGAAGAATGGTTAAGAATCTTTAGGACAATCCCAACTAGAGTGTCTTCTAATAGACGTCATCTCCTTATTAGCTTGAGCACATCTCCAACTAGATGCAATGATCCAGTGACAAGAACCTGTAAATCCACCAACGATGGCTTCCTGGTTAGCACTACTGTTTGACAATCAACGCACCTCACAAATATTTGTTTCTTTTAGAGATGGGTTGCATGAGAGAAGGCGGGCATGGCTGTGTTTTTTTTTTCAAAAAAAGAAGCCAGTCATGACACAAGTGAAGACATTTGCATCCACTAATTTTCAGGAGAAAAAAAAAACCCTAAAAGAGGGCCAGAAGAAATTCACTCATTTCTAGAGCATTTTCACTAAAGTGTTGGTGAACGAACAATAGAGGCAATCTCTTCTCAAATTGATGAAAATGAGAATTTTGAGAGGAATCTGTCAACTGGTCAAGGTCTTTGTCCTCACACTTAACAAACAAAAATTGTAACCGTAACATTATTTCCTCCATGCACATTGTTTGACATAATGAAATGAAACCCCATCTAAGAGAGAAATATTACCTGAAGTCTTAGGGAAGGGTTCTCTCTAACACAATGCCTCAACCATTTTATCGTCAATGGCAATGAAGGAATTACAGCACTGCAAGCCAAATATCCATCTGTAGGACTGCAATTAGAAGCATCCTCATAAAGGAATTGACGATGTGGTAAGGTCTCTGCACCATCCATCTTGGTACTCTTTTCAAGTAAAGAATCTGTATCTGCAGGCAAATGAAAAAGAAAAGGCATAAGGTGCTGCCTATTACAAAATGCAATGCCACCAAAAGAGCTTCCTTTGACAAACAACAATGCGTTATTGTAGCATGATTCAAATGGCCTGAGCAGGAATAACATGCAAAAATATTCAGGGAGAGTAAGAAGCACATGGGTTTTCCATTGCTACGGAGACTATGGCCACAGCTTCACTTGCAATGATGCTTGATTGGCTAAATCACATAAGTGGGTAAATTCATGTCATGGGTAAAGAGAAAAACCATACATCAAGCCCGAGGGTCACTGCATTGTAACAGTTCATGCTGCTGCTATGTATGTAGCTCCCTCAGTTACTCCTCACATATCCTTTTCTTTCTAGATTTTCCTTCTATATTCATATAATACAGAAATATGGGGAAAGACAGACAATACAGTAGCCAGTTTAGTCTGCACTCTGTGCATAGTTTGGCTTGTTTGCTATTTTATGGTAAACCAAGCTTTCTTTGGTCATCATTGTCAAAAAAAATAAAAAAAAATAAGAGGGAAATCAGACATACATAAACAAAATATTAAGATGTGTAAGTATTTCAGGGCGGCAAAAAGTAGTACCTATCCCATGGACAATCTTCTCCCAGAGTCTCTGCAGGCTGAATTGCCAATGCAAGTCCTTGCTAGAGATATCTGAAGGGACAACTGAGGTACCAGAAGTAACCTTGTTATATGTTGAGATACTTGGGACAAAAATGGCCTTTGAGAAGAAAGTACCTGAAAAAGACATGAATCATTTTGAACACATCAGTGTTCTGAGTTTTTACTATGATGCAGATAATTTCTGCGCAGAAGTAAGAAGGAAAGGAAAGATGGAGTATTTATTTCTAGGCATAATTTCTCATCATAGAGAAACTGGTTCCATTAGCAGTATTTGGACAACCTCACTAAATAAGTATATCTTGTGTCCCAATTGGCAGATTCGAGAATTGACATTCAACTGAAATTGGCATCATAAATCAGCTGAAGTTTGTTTGAACTGTAATTTTCCAGCACGAAGCATGTAAATTACCATACTTTTAGTGCTTCCAGTGAAATCCACCTGACCTCTTGTGTATTTTTTTCCTTCAATTTTTTTTAAATCCAAGAGATAATTTTTTTTGGCTACAAGAAAGCATTGGTTTTCATGACTTGCCATGTAATAAGAGTGAAGGCTTAACAACCATAACAAAACAATGCAGCCACAGACAGAAAGCAAATAGAAAAATGGAATCAAGTTAAGTAGCATGAAAAGAAAGACATGCATAATTTAGTAAACAAAAGTAAAACCATCAAAGAAGCAACCTGATCATAAAACCAACACAGCTGTTCTTAATGGTTGTCATATGCCAAGACTAGGTTAAACTTAGATGAAAATGGACAGAGCCTCACACTTACACACACTCACACATATATATAGAGAGAGATTGATGAGTTTTTTTTATTATTATTATTTTTACCTGAGGAAGCACATGTACTCACAAGCCGTGGAAGCAAGATTTGAGGATCTCTAACATCCATGCAATTAAATAAAAGAATCTACAAGAAGGTATGGATAATGATAAGTGAGAAGGTAATAAATGAAAACAGAATGAACACTCCAAAAAACTCTTCACTAATCAAAACAAACAAACAAACAATGATGGGATTAAATAAGCATCCAGAAAACAGCCCAGCGCATTAAGCTCCCAAACTAAATCAAGCTGGTTATTCTGAATATCACCTTCTTTGATATTTTATTGATTTCTTGAATGTTGAATTTCTCATGCTGCATGTAACCATTTCCCGGCACTTTATTTATACTTTCAATGTCATGTGAAGAAAATGAAACCAGTGATGGTGATAGGTTGTTTTCTTTAACAGCACTAGAAAACCATTCGGCGCAAACCTCCATACTCTCTGGACTGTGAGCTCCATCCAAGTAGAAAATGAGATCGCCCGAAGTTTCAGCTACTTCTGATGAAATACAGGAGCTTGAAGTTGAAGAAAGATCAGGAATTATTTGAGCCCTCCCAGCAATATGTGCTTTAGAAAGACCTCTAAGAAATGCCTCTGGTAAATTAGCTTCCTTGTTATCCTTTCAACAGTCCACAAAACTGATCAGTGAATAACTTGTGGTAAAACAACCAAATTCTGAATATAGAGGATGACTACCATTTATCATATCCTTAGATACTGGCAACTTACAAAAATGGAATCAAAAGAAGAAACAGAGAGGGTACACCATTCACAGATTTTATGTACTATATATAGTATGAGAAATGGTCCGTAAAACTAACATTTTGGAATAGCTTCTCCCAATTTCCTGTTCTTTGAAGCCAACATTTGCAAAGGGAAACAGCAAGACCAGCATTAGACAACTGATGATCGCCAGACAAACTAAGCTTTAGTCCATTCAACTCATTTGAATCAAGAGGTTCCACTACTTTCAGGGGGACCTGCAATCAGCAAGAAAATATCTATCAGCAATGCCGCTAGCAGTCTCTGGAGGCATGTGCTCAAGCATGGATACAAGCTTTTGAAGGTTCAATAATTAATATTGAAACATGATAATGGAAGAATGAAGATCACAAATACAAGGGTGGGAATCATAAATAAGTGTATGTTGGTGATGCAGCCAACAAAAAGATCAACTTTATGTGATTTTATTTGATTTTACAACTAACAGCCAACTCTGTAATTCTGAAATTTGAAGGGTTATCTCTGTAACTTTCAGATATGCTGGAAATTTTACAGGTCTAGATTTCTATTTTGGTAGGATTCAAAGCATAAAATAATAGTAATATATTCTTATTTAGCAAGCTTAGTCCTTACTAGGAGTACCAGGAACTCCTTACATATGTAATCTTTCAGTAAGCACAATGGCAATATTTTGAGAGGAACTCCAGTGATATGCTCACCGTGACTGTGTGATGAAATCAACCTTAGGTGAGATTCCTAAGAATCCTAGATAAGATGCTAAGTTCTTATTCAGGGAGTGATTCCTTGAATCTACCAGTGCGAGGCCGCCAGTTTTCACCTTGATTTTCTTTTATTTACATAATTTCAGATATATGTTCAATGTTCGAGCCCTAAACCCACTAAATTTCATAACCTTGACCTAAAATATCATCCAGAACTTTCCCTAAATGTGTCCTGCAGCAGTTCGGTAAAGAAAATTTGTGTCCTGGAATATGGAAAATTTTGATTATTGTTCCGATTTTAACCTATCCTCTGTGCGTTCACGAATTATGCAGATGTACAAAATTTTTGACAATTAGGGTACATTTGGTAACACGGTGCATGTTGCCAAACACATACTTAATCTTGGATGAGCATGCATGTATCAAGAGTAGTCAATAATAGTTCAATTGGATCAGACGGGGATACTTTTGCATGAAAATCCAAGTGATGTATAGACAAAACAGAACGAAGGCTACATTTTATTTATGTGAAAAAACTTAAATGTACCAGCAGATAGTTTACAAGAGCTGGGGAAAAAAAAAAGAATTTGCTAATAGCAAACTGAGAGCAACAGTTACCGTCAGTTCTTGGGCATTCTCCTGAAGAACATCCATTGCTTCAGAGACTTGTGGCACAGTAAAGGCAGGAATTTGATGCTTCGGGAACAGAAAAGATATGAATTCAATTCAGAAAATACTTGAAAATGAATACTGCCAATTCAAATAATCAAAATAGATAAATTGCTATAAATAGCTGAATAGCAAAGAAAGCAAAAGTTGTGCTAGTTTTAACTGCTTACATATGAGTTTTATACCTTGAAAATTCCAGCCTTGTGTGAAGCAATCTGTCCAATGGTATTGCCTGCACAATAGCACAGTATGTGGTTTAATAATTCATTGCTTCTTTCTGTACCAAGTATTAAACTGTACAAAACCCTTGGAAAACTAAAGAAACTGCTGAAAGTTACTATCTTAGTGACACCTGATTCCAGAAAACAAAACCAACAATTAAGCATGCTAACACAAATATGTATCAGGAGACTCAAAATAAATGCAATAAGTTGCTGAGAAAGGTAGATTTCAGAAAATGGTATACCCAATGCTTCTGTGTGATCCATTCCCAGAGAAGTAATGCCACAGACAACGGGCTCTTCAATCTGCAAGGATTATCAACAAAATTCCATCACCAAGAAATTTTTTATTATCACAAACCTCATTATTCCCTTTTATCTTAGAATCCTCCAATAAACAGCTAAACAGAAAAACAGTATTTTCCTTTGCCATTAGAGTACATATTTTTAAGGTACTCAATAATAATAATAAAATCAGATAATTCTAGGGAAAGATAATTACCACATTTGTTGAATCATTTCTTCCGCCAAGACCAACTTCAATGATAGAAACATCTACCTGTAGAAAAGGAAAAGCAAAACAGAGTCACTAACTCAGAAGCAAAGAAGATAAACTGTTTACGTGGAGGGTGGATATAAGCAAAAATAATTTGATACAAAAGGTGTTGGGTCATGAAAGGAACATGTCAGTGTATACATGCAGTCATGTCAGCTGAAAAGCTTTCTCATACAATTCAAGAATAGCAACGTATCAAGGACATACATCTACAAACACCAGCAGTGAACAAAGAAGAAAGTTCCCAGCAACTATAACAGCTTTAAGTTAGGAATGACATTCATTGTTGGAAAATGTACAATAGCTCAATAAAGATGCAATGAATTTAACAGTCAAAATGGATTCTTTTACTGCATTTTCAAACAGCAAATGAGATTTGTGTACAGTACTAGTGCCCTACCATTAAATTTCAAAGGAAAAATTCCTGTGGTGGAAATCTTTTCCAATGAAATTCAGTATCAGAAGACAGGATTGGTGTCCACACGCAATATCATGAACTAAGGCAAATAATATTTTTGGGATTTTTCATGAAGGCAAAGGTCCCAGTTACTGCAGAGATCTTATGCCTTTAGTTATGCTAACATACATATGCAAATTAAGAGGTTAGAGATAAACCTCTCATTGCAACTGCTAGGCTGGTAATCTAAATAAGCTCCAATATAAATTAAGAAAATGTAGCTGACCTGTTCGCAGACAAATATTTTGAATGCCAACACAGTTAGGAACTGAAATAGCGGGGGCATTGGCAGGTCCTCAGTTTCACGTTCCTGAAAAGCAAAATTTACAGAATCAAGTAACTGCCATGCATAGATTGTGATTATTGAAGCAGATAAAGGCATCAGATTGGATAGTCAGCCTTCAAAGTACTGACAAGCAGTGACTAAAATGAAGGAGTATCTCTGATACACCAATTTGGACCCAACATCTAAAAATCAATGCCAAATTCAGTTTCACGGAATCCTATTAATACGTCTCTTATCTTCCCTTACAAATTACATGTTCGACTGTTTTTACTGACATTTCCATTTAGAAACATGAAGGAGTTAATTAGGCACAAGCAACACAGATACTAAAGTCCTGCCATTGCCTTCTTTACTGCAAGGTAAGGATAAAAGGTGAATGCTTCAAATGCCCAAATTTGAAGGTCTGAAGCAACATAGATACTAAAGTCCTGCTTATGCCTTCTTTACTGGAAGGGAAGGATAAAAGGTGAATGCTTCAGATGCCCAAATTTGAAGGCCTGTGAGGCTGTAAAATGAACCAAAAAGCTTGGCAACAGCTGGAGCTGAACCAAAGATCCCATGATTTGCTGAGAATTTCATGAAGATTCAAAGTTTGGTTTGGTGTTAAACTTTATCAAAAAAGGTCAAGATAAAACAATTTTACCTCATACTTAACAAAGAATTACCATAGAGGAGGGGAAATAAATTACCAAAGATTTTTACATATATGTAAATGTTACTGATAAGCATAAGATCACTAAAATAGAAAGTTGGGCACTAATTGAAGATGTATATTGATTTCATTTGTTAAACACATGAATCAGTTTGAACTCATATGGAAAACTGATAACACTATGTAAAGCTGATAGCACAATAATGTTACACAAAAGTGGTCTAAAGACCAACGTTCACTTTAAGGCAATAATGAAGACACAAAAAAAGGTCCAGAAAAAGTAATATTAAAGACCAAAGTGGTTTCAAGGTCTATGACTCATAGGCAAAATGATCTCTTCACAATCCAAAAATTCCACCTTAAAAGAAAACTAACTTGTATGATCTTATTATAGCTCCTGAGAACCATTGAAAGCAAAAGATTAGTACCTTCAACCGATTCCAGCAATTCCAAAAATACAAAAGAAATTTATCTTCAGATATGTCCACTCTGCAAAATTAACTAAAAGTTAGACCTGAAACAAGATACCCATAGCACCATTCAAATCAACCAAGAAAATGACTGAAATTAAAAATGCATTAAGATACATAAACATAGCTACAATTGTATTTAAATCTGATTCATATCAGTGAATTTAGACTTCATACATCTAAAAAGACTGTTTTCTACCAATGCACCTCCTCTTAGGAAGAGAAATCCTCTACCCAAGCCGATTGACTTAGTAACCAAATGCATCAAACTATTTCAAAATGGTAAAAAGGTGCTAGTGATCTTATGTCAAACCAGCTTGTTATTTCCACAAAATCCTAAGTTTACCTCTCGATTGACATACAGACAAGTCAAATAAAGTTATTAGAATGGGAAGATGACTTGGAATGATATAGCCAAAGATTCATGGAAACAGAGGCTACCAGCCTCTTTTGAAAAAAACTGACAAGGTCGAAGTGCATTGGATGACCTACTGGTTATTGAGTGGTCTCATCATTCTTGCACAAGATGTAAGGATCTTTTTTTTTCCCCAATGGCATTAGATTTTCTAGCCCTCTACTATTAGGGGATCTGTTTATTGTACTACTTTTATTGTTGTCGTGGAACTTATGATCATGGATGGTTTTGTTTCCACAGAAGAGGAGGAGTGAAGGAAAGGGAAAGGAGAGTCTGTCTGATCAAGTAATGCACAACATAATGGATAAACAAAGATGGAACTCAATAAAAAACTAACCCGTTTATCCGGAATCTTTCTCTAACATCAATTAGGTGAGGAGAAGTAAACAGCCCTGTTCGAAAACCAGATTCCCTTAACATAGCCTCACAGAATGTGCATGTTGAACCCTGAAGTATGGATCCATCAAAGGAAGATGAAACTGAGTTTAAGAAAGTGTGATAAAATATTATCACATGTTTTAAAATGATTCTCATGTGTAATATTGAACAAAATCTAGTAGTATATACATAGATAGAAGTTTCCAGAGAAGGATATTAATATCAATGCCATGCAGACACCCTAGAACTGAAGTCATACAACTATACTTCTATCCTCACGCTCATATCAACTCACATTATTGAGTAATTCTGATGCGGCTCTCACCTTTCAGAGAACATAATTGTTTTCAAATAGTAACAACAATTAACATTATGCTTGATATAATGTTAAATCAAATTTCAAGGAGTGGATTATGGTCTAAACCTGGTTAATTTGTTAAGCAAATATATTAAAATGGATCAGTACCTTCCCTTTAGTTCCAGCAACATGGATAATTTTGAGCCCAGCCATATGCTCTTCCAAGTCTAGTATCTGAAGATACACATTCATTCAATCATTCAACTTCAGGAGATTTCATTCAGGAAAAGAATGGGAAAAAATAGAAAACTGATATTCTAATCTGATGAGGTGCTGTAAAAACCTCAATAAGCACTTTCTGTTCCTACTACCTGGAAATAGGTTGACCGTAAAATGTATTGATCCCTTGCTTGTCAGAGACAACATCAATAAATAAGATAAACCAATTATCATTATTGATCCAACAGAAAATGGAAATGGGCAGTCATATTAACTTGTACACAGAAGAGAAATATAGCTGGTTCATAGGCCCTTGATCGCATAAATACTTGAGCATCTGCAAAAAGTTGGAAGAATAGTAAATTGTTACCTTAAGATATATCCGCATCCTGTCCAATTTTCCATATTTACCACCAATCCCCTTTTGATCTCCGCGTTTTTTCTGTCTAATAAGGGAAGAGAGAGCTTCCATGGCTACTTCATATGAAGTTGAAAGAGGCACATCTTGCGCGTAATCTATGATAGCCACATTACTTTCCAGTTTTTCCATGTTTTGAGATGCCATGTTTCGATACCTAAAACCTGAAATGTTAAACCAATAAAAGAAGTTTTAAAACTACTAATCAACCTGTCACACCCCAGATCAAGATTATTAATACCATGTACATTCTTATTTCATATAAAAATTTGTTCAGTTAAAGTGCTCATTGTTTAAATATCAATACATATTAAGCAGCTGCAATTATCATATTACCTTTTTCCTGGGAAAGGATTTTCCTACGTCTGCTCAGACTATACATGTCTACATAAGCTGGTTGGAAGGAAAATTTCCATGGTGTTCTGATGGAGAATTGACTTTCTCTTTTATGGAAGCGTGGAACTCCAAATATCCCACCTTTCAGATGAGTACTTGTATGAATTAGTGCTGGAAACATCAACCCTGCAAAAAAATAGAAAGTAAAATAACAGGCCAATTCAACTCAATGAACTAATTTTTCTTTCAAATAAAAAGTCAATTGTTGTCCTCAACAAGCCAGCAATTTTTTCTTCTTATAGCAATAATTGATAACATATAACCATTTCCTAGAACAAATATTTGCCTCTATTGTCAGTTTGTGACCGTGACTTCCCTGAACAAGGATCATATTCATACTTAAGAACAACTTACAGGAAATCCTTGGTAATTAAAAAAATAAAATAAATGAATTTCCCAAATATCCTTAATGTCAATATCCATATTCTTCCTCGCATACTGTGAAAAATAATATATCTTTACCTCAGTTACTAATAGATTCATGCAAAAACAAACTTCACATAAAAGGGTCCAAAACCTAAACTCTTTACAAGGATATCCTAGAGGACAGCTAGATGCAACTTGTTGGCAGAACTCTTTCTATCACCAACCGATTCACATTTTCCAATTCCAGGTCTCCCACCAGTCTATCTACATATCAGCTACTGCAAAGAAAATATTACACGAAAAAACACAGCTTTAAACTCCACTTCTCAATTTCAACATTAAAACCACAAACTCCCAATATCAGATCAAGCAAAAAAAAAAACCTCCCTACTAGACAATAAAACAGGACCCTAACATGATGGGAACATCCAACTCTCACTGTCTGCTTGTTTCCATGTGAGAGAAAAACAATTCAAAACAACAAAAACTTAGAAAGGATTATTTCTATGGCAGCAGACTCCAAGTTACAAGATGCCCGGAACTTCATTTCTCTCGTTAGCAAATTTGGCCTTGCGAAAATATAATAACAAGGAACAAAATAACCCAATAAAAAGAAAGCATCTTGCTTTCACTTAAGCAATATTTACTAATAAACATCTCTATAAAGCATGGATACCATCAATCCCACTTCAAGAAAATAACACTTCCAAGTTCCAAAATCCAAAAAAGAAAAGAAAAACAGCAAATCATGTTCCATTCTATATACATGTAAGTTGGCGGGTGGCAATTTTTACATAAAGTTGTTTCCCTGTCAACAGAGTACAAGTTTGTAAATAAAGACAGGGAAAGAAAGAGAGACATACTCACCAAGGAAGTAATGAGAGACGGAACCATTTTTTGGGAGTTGGGCTGGCAGCACTTGCCTCTCAGACCAGTATCTGCGGTTCGTGCCGGTGGCCGAAGATTTCATATCTACTCAAGGCTTTTTATATAAGGCGCGTGTAAAATAGATTAAAAAACGTACACAAAAACAGGGAAAAGTAGAGTAAATCTCAAAAAAGTCCCCATCCGAGAGGAGAGATTGGGATGACTATTTTTTTTTAATCTCAAATTAAGATTCTATTTGTTTTTTATTTTAAAATTTTTTAAAAAAAATAATGTTTTTAATTTTTTTGGCTTTAAATTAATTTTTTTAATGTTTTCAAAGCATTTTAATTTACTAATATCAAAAATAAATTTTTAAAAAATAAAAAAATTATTTTAATATATTTTCAAACAAAAAATATTTTAAAAAATAACCGCTATCATAATACTAAATAGGCTCTAAGCCATGTTCAG